>Ga0079996_114892_pt1 | contig 91498 bp, 88 predicted proteins | sample PerSpoAPS_AMetaG_FD_69199 | JGI IMG/M metagenome (GOLD analysis project Ga0079996, IMG submission 69199) | Thermal spring microbial communities from Yellowstone National Park, Wyoming, USA - Perpetual Spouter A (PS_A) MetaG (SPADES assembly)... | ecosystem: Environmental > Aquatic > Thermal... | reverse complement strand
TCTCATAATTAAGTTCATTCCATAGCTTAGAGCAGTTATCTGCTAGCTTAAAAAGGATATTGAAATTATTATTGTCTTCAATTATGAATGTATTTGTTCTCTGCATTAGATATAAATTATTATATGTATGATATTTAAATTTATTAGTTCATCCCTGCCTTAAAAGGCGAGACTTTCATTCTACTTGTAAGTAAAGGTTTTTATTCTTACATTGCTAGCAGATAATATGCTAAAGATACTGGCATTCTCTGATCTACATGGTGATCCTAAACTAATAGAGAGGGTTAAGAGTGAGGCAAAGAGTAAGAGTATAGATGTTGCATTATGCTGTGGAGATATAACCCCAATACATGGTAATACCATAGAGGTTGCTAGAGCAATAGGTAATCTAGGTGTTAGAACATTAGCAGTGCCTGGGAACTTTGAGTTACCTGATGATATGAGGATAGCATGTAAAGAGAATAACTGGACTGATCTACATGGCAAGTATATAGAGGTTAAGGGCTACCTTTTTGCTGGGTGTGGAGGAGGTAACAAGAGCCCCTTCAATACCCCATATGAACTTAGTGAGGATGAGTTTAAGGATATCCTATCAAAGCTTGATACAATAAGATCTGGCTTCATAATGTTAACTCATTGCCCACCATATGGTGTTGTAGATGAGGCAAAGAATGGTATCCACCTTGGCTCTAAGGCAATAGCAGAGTTCATAGCATTAAAGAAGCCATCACTACACTTCTGCGGGCATATACATGAGCAAGGAGGGAATGAAGGTATGCTCAATGGTACCAAGGTTATAAATGTTGCAAGGAATATAAGGATAATTGAGATATGATCTATCTTCTATTCTATAATAAATTAGGAGGATATTTATTTAAATATAATTTAATGGGGCTCGCACAACTCCATCAGTACTCCATGTAGTGTCTTTGGGTGTATGAATGTTATCTTTCTACCATAACTCCCTGTTCTTATGCCCCCTATTATCTTCAGCCCATTCTTGCTTGCATTATCAACATCCTCTTCAAGTGTATCTGTGCATATTGATATATGGTGTATACCCTCTCCCTTCTCCTTTAAGAACTTGCTTATTGGGCTATCATCAGTTAATGGTTCTAAGAGTTCTATCCTTGTATCCTCCAACTGGAGCATTGCAAGCTTCACCTTCTCATGCTCTACAACCATGACCTCTTTCTTATCAACCTTTAAGACCTTCTCAAATGTCTTCAATGCCTCTTCAACATTATTTACTGCTATTGCTACATGATCTATACGCATAGCATAGATTCATATCAATGATATAAAAATTCTTCTCTCTTTCTTTATTAAATTATTATCTTTGGTTGATATACACCAAATACCCTCCTAAATGCATTGCTTATCTCTCCTAGAGTTACCCTTGCCTTAACACTCTCTATTATGTATGGCATAAGGTTCTCATCTCCTTCTGCAGCCTCCTCAAGTTTAGATATCATATGCTCGACCTTTGCATTATCTCTCCTTGCCTTGAACTCCTTAAGCCTTGCTACCTGCTTCCTCTCCAACTCAGTATCTATCCTAAGTATCTCTGGTACCTTTGCCTCTTGCTCAATGAACTTGTTAACACCAACTATTATCCTCTTACCCTCATCAACCTCCTTCTTTATCCTATATGCATTCTCCCTTATCTCCTGCTGGAAGTAACCCTTCTCTATAGCCTTCAAGGACCCTCCCATACGTTCTATTCTATTAAGGTACTTCCATACCCTATCCTCTATCTCATCTGTAAGGTACTCTATATAATAAGAGCCTCCCAATGGGTCAACTACTCTAGTTACACCACTCTCATAGGCTATTATCTGTTGTGTCCTTAATGCTATCTTAACAGACTCTTCAGTAGGCAAGGATAATGCCTCATCCCTAGAGTTTGTATGCAATGATTGGCAACCTCCTAAGACTGCTGCTAATGCCTGTAGTGTAACCCTTATGATGTTGTTATCTGGCTGCTGTGCAGTAAGAGACTCCCCACTAGTCTGTACATGGAACCTTAGATGCATGCTCTTCTCATTCTTTGCATTATACCTCTCCTTCATTATCTTAGCCCATATCCTTCTTGCTGCCCTGAACTTTGCAACCTCCTCAAGTATATCCATAGTACAGCAGAAGAAGAATGATAGCCTAGGGGCAAACTCATCAACCTTTAAGCCTCTAGCAATACATGCATCAACATATGCTATTGCATTAGCAAATGTAAATGCTAGCTCTTGGATAGCATTTGCACCAGCCTCCCTTATATGGTAGCCTGAGATGCTTACAGGGTACCATGAGGGCATATTCCTGCTACAGAACTCCATGCTATCTACAAATAACCTCATGGAAGGCTCTGGAGGATATATGTATGTGTTCCTTGCTATGTACTCCTTAAGTATATCATTCTGAAGTGTACCCCTAAGTACATTTATTGGTACGCCTTGAGACTCTGCAACTGTTATATAGAATGCAAGTAGAGTTGTTGCTGTAGCATTTATAGTCATAGATGTGCTAACCTTATCCAATGGTATACCATTAAAGCATATCATCATATCATCTATACAACTTATGGGTACACCAACCCTCCCTACCTCTCCCTCTGCCCTAGGATCATCTGAGTCATAGCCCGTCTGTGTAGGTAGATCAAAGGCTAGGCTTAACCCTGTCTGTCCATGCTCTAGAAGGAACTTGAACCTTCTATTGGTCTCCTCAGCTGTACCAAAGCCTGTATACTGCCTCATGGTCCATATCCTCTCTCTATACATCTCTGGGTATATACCTCTAGTAAACGGATACTTTCCAGCATCCTCTACCCTTGAATGCTTTCCATCCTTCTTCCTTGCCTTTAAATCACTAGCCTTGTATATCCTCTTAACCTTTATACCAGAGTCTGTGAATAACTCCTTGCTATTACTATCATTGGAACCCTTCATCACACTCTCACCCTCTTATCTTATCTTACTCTTAACTATACTCTCTGCAGCTTTATAAGGATCTATCTCTCTCCTTGCAACTAAATCAACATACTTGTTGAAATCACTGCTCTGATACAGCAGATTTATTAGCATATCAAACACTATATCCTTCAACTCTGCCTCAATCCTTCTCCTCTCCATCTCTTTATAAAGTTTATAATCCTTCTCCATCTTGCTTAGTATTGACTCTATGGCATCTACCAACTCATTAACACCCTTGCCAGTTGTTGCTACTGTTTTAACTACTACAGCATCATCCCTCTCATCTACTATTAGTGATTTTATATCATTGTATAATGCATTTGCCCCACTTAGATCTGCCTTGTTAACCACATATATATTGCCTATCTCAGTTAACCCTGCCTTTATAGCCTGTATGCTATCACCTGTCTGAGGATTAAATACTACTACTGTAACATCTGCTATGCTAGCTATCTTAACATCCAACTGTCCTGCTCCAACACTCTCAACTATTATCCTTTGAAAACCTGCAACATCAAGTATCTTTATGGCATCCCTTACAGCAAGTGATAACCCTCCCAATGCACCTCTACTTGCCATACTCCTTATGTATGTACCATCATCCAATGCATGCTCCTGCATCCTAACCCTATCACCAAGTATAGCCCCTCCAGATATGCTACTGCTAGGATCAACTGCTATAACACCTACCTTAAACCCTCTTGCTCTGTAAGTGCTTATTATCTTGCCTATTAGTGTACTCTTACCAGCACCAGCAGGACCAGTGACTCCTATAACCCTTGAGTTTCCAATATGCTTGAATATACTCTCTACAAGCTCTCTTGCCTGAAGGGTATCATTCTCAACAATAGATATAGCCTTTGCTACTGCCCATCTCTCACCATTTAGAAGTGCCCTTGTAATATCATTATTATTATTACTGCTACTACTCAACACTAAAAGATAATACAACCTATATTAAAAATCTAATGAACTATGCTTGAGTTATATACTGTATATTGATGATTTTAACTCTGATTTTATTAATGAACTCTTTATCTCTGGCAATGGAGATGTTAGCCTTACTATGTTAACATTTAGACCTCTCCTTCTACACTCTTGCATTATAAATCCTTCCTCATGTACTTGGTCATAGCCTAGTGCAATTATATCTGGCTTAACATACTCTACAGTCTTGAATATATCATTCTCATGCCCTAGCAGTGCTACATCAACATACTTTATAGATGCAACCATATCTAGCCTAGTATTCTCATCATGTAATGGCTTCTTGCCCTTTAACCTCTCTGCAGTAGAGTCTCTTGCAACTACTACAACAAGAACATCCCCTAGGCTCTTAGCTGTTCTTAAAGTATGTATATGCCCAGGGTGTATGATATCAAAGACACCTCCAGCAAATACTACACTTAATGCACTCCTACCAAACTCAGTTAGCCTCTTATCCTTAACCATACCTAGATCACTTAGCCTCTTAATATGCTCATCTACAACACTGCTATCTGCCATAGAGAGTATGCTTATAGGCTCTAGCATTGTATCTCTACTAGCATTAATGCTCTGGTTTAATCCTTCTATATATAGAGCCCTTAGTATTATCCTATCTATAGCATCCAAGGTACTTTGCAGTTAATAATATAATGGTAGATAATAAAAGCTATTCTGATTCTGTATGCTAGTAACTCTGCTCATAAGTATCTTTACAGGCTTCCATGAGTACCTTATACACTCAAGGGTGATGCCCTTGCTAAGCATATGATTAATAAATCTAATGGTCTTAGCATCTGAAGGGTAGCCAGACCCAAAGTCCCCATGTATACTCTTTAGCCTCTCAATAGCCTTATCCCTTGTAACCTTTGCTATTATTGATGCTGCACCTACTAGAACATTCCTCTTATCTGCCTTATGGGATGCACTAAGCATAGTTGTAAATTGCAATTTATAAGAGGAGAGTGATGATGCTATTACCTTTGTGAACCTTGCTGGATTTATATCACATGCATCTATATATGCTAATGATGGCTTTACCTCTGCTATTACCTGTGCAAACATCTTAGCCTCTAACATGTTAAGTGCATTCCTATTAACATATGCGTCTATAACCTTTGGTTCTACTATGCATACAGCATACTCATCAACTATATTAATTATCTCATCATATAGCCTATCTCTTGCTGTAGCACTTAAGAGCTTTGAGTCTCTAACACCAATCTCTTTTAGCATAGATATCTTTGTTGCATTAATAGCAACTGCACATACAACCAATGGACCTATAACTGAACCCCTACCAGCCTCATCAACACCTGCTATAGTATTCAATTTATCATGTTTATTCAACTTACCTCTCTCCATTATAAAGGGAAAGGTCTGCTCTTCTCTGCTCTTAACCCTCATTATATGATCTTCATCCTTTGTATCAGAACTCATTTTATCTCTTTCTTTACTCTCTTCTCTTCTTGTTCTTATCAATCACAGATAAGAGTATAGATATGCCTATTATGCTTAACGTTAATGCTACACTAACCTCTTTAGGCACTTCTACATGAACCCCTTCTAGCAGGAACTTTATACCTAGTATTACAAGTACAACAGCTAAACCCTTGCTAAGGTACTTGAACTTTAAGAGCATATGGTCTATTAGGAAGTATAGGGATCTTAAGCCTAGTATAGCTGCTATATTTGCTGTATATACTATTGTAAAGTCTCTAGATATTGCTAATGCTGCTGGTATAGAGTCTACAGCAAACATTATATCACTAGCCTCTATGGTAAAGAGTACTATTATTAAGGGGGATAAGAGTAATGGCTTTGTTGCTAATACGAATCTATTACCATCGTATCTATCTGCTATAGGCAGATATCTCTTTGCAAACCTTACAACTGGGTTACGCTCAACATGCATAGACTCCATCTTATTACCCCATATCTTTATACCACTGTAGACTAGAACTGCTGCAAATACAAAGACCATCCATGGTAATGCTTCCAATGCTGCTATACCAGCAAATATGAACAATGCCCTAAATACTATAGCGCTTATTATGCCTACATAAAGCACTATTGGTCTAGCAGAGGATGGAGTAGCAAAGTAAGAGAATATAGCTGCAAATACGAATAAATTATCAACACTCAATGACTTCTCAAGTACGAAGATTGTAAAGTAATCTACAACATCCTCATTAGAGTAGTTACTATATAATAGTTGCAAGCCAAAGATGATGCCAAAGCCTATCCATATAGCACTCCATATACCTGCCTCCTTTAATGTCATAGCATGCTTCCTTCTGAAGCCTGTTAAGAGATCTATTGCTATAAGAATAGCAACTACTATATGGAACTCAAGTAGGGTTAGTGAACTAAGCATCTATAGCAATACCTCCACTTCCATTTATAAATTATTTTTATTAGTTGTTATTATTATTTTTATAAATATCCCTAATCATACTGTTACCTCTCTTGCTTCCTCTCTCTTAAATAGTAATCTACTATATACTTTAATAAGGTATCCCTGTTCTCCTTTGTAACCTCTATTACCTTATCTGCCTTAGCCTTGTACATATCTGCTACCTTATGCTTAATCCTCTTATGCACTACAGCAATTACATCTTTGTTAGAGTGTAAAAGTTCCATTAATGAATTAGATAAATCATCAGATGCAAGTTCCATAGGTCCTATCTCATCGAATAACTTCCTTACTAACCTCTTCTCCTCTATTAGTCTATATTCTTGTATTACATCTTGAGCCTTATCCAAAGCTTCCCTAACAACCTCACCCCCTGCATACGATGTATCTAGCACAGCCAGTACGCTCCTCTGTAATCTGTAATCCAGATAACAGTTCTTGATGAAGTCATCCTTAGTTGGGCCTGGACCAGCCACTATTATCCCTATTACATTGTAACTATCTATGAATGACTTCTTTGCATGAACAGGCTACTCTATTGAAGTAATCGTTCAGCTCCATCTCTCTAAGCCTCTCAAACCTCCTTGCTGATTGCCCTCCAGCCCTATGATTACCTCCTACACCAGAGGTTATAACATTCTATAACCTCCGCCCTATTACTCTCCAGCACACCTAACCCTGTCTTTGTAGAGTCTATAGGCTATTATGCCTATAACCTTCTCCCCCTTGAGCATATCTGTATGAAAGTGATCATCACATCTGTAGAGGAATACGCTCAAGGGCTTTGGGGTTCCAATTCATATATCCTTACCACTTCGCTGCCTGGTCCATTGGTAGGTAATGCTCCACATAATATAACCAGGCCATTCTCTGGTGTTCTAGTGTATAACTTGAGCCTCTACATGGTCTTGGTTAATGCATCTAAAACATGGTTCCTTGTAGTATCAGATTTTATGTTGGATACAGTACCGTACTCCTCCCTAAGTGTTGCTATAACCTCATGTATAGGCTTACCCTGTGGTATGTACAGAGATATCAACTCTGTCCCTCTACCCTTCTTCTATGCCAACTCATTGAGTATACGCCTTAACCTGTATAGTTTCACTGAACTCTGCTTGCTCACACTCACCTATATAATTATAATTGATATAACTGGTATTCTATTATACTCAGTCTATTACAGTATCTGTATGCATTAAATAGAATTGATAATATTATGAATTATGAGTCTATCTGTGGATCAGTCTAATCTCACCATATTCTATCTAGAGGCTGACTCATCTATTCAATAGACATGGATGCATACTACGAGTACTACTGAAATCTACGGTACAGATATCCTTGATGTTTGATATACCACCAAGTAGTAATTTGATCAGCGTATAAGTCATGAAGTTACTTGTAGTAATAATACTTGATAACATGTCATACTCGTATGCTAATACTGCTGTACTGTTACCATGGCTCTTTATTGCATTGATGTAGTTGTACGTTATAAAATCATCTAGGTACTTGCATAGAATACCAGATAAAGGTATCCCATTGACCACACCTACGGCAGTACTCCCTAGCGATAGTATCCTACCACTCTCTCTATACTCTATGGGTTTCATACCATGCCCAGCCATATCATTGATTATATTCTTGGCTACTTGGTAACCCTGCCTTACTGCAACCTGTGCTGACTGCTGCACCTTCCTTCCTTTTATTGTGAAGGATGATACATCGCCTATAGCGAATGCGTCATCGTAACCCTTTATCCTACAGTATCCATCTACCACTATCCTTCCTGCATTATCCCTCTCTACATCCTCCTTGAAGTCTATCCTCCTAGCCTTTATGCCTGCTGTCCATACGGTCATGCTAGAGTCTAATACTCTACCATCCTCCATGGTAATACTATTACTCTTTACAGCTGTAACCTTCTTACCCTTGAGTAACTCTACACCGTATCCATTGAGTGTATTCTCTGCATACTCGACTATATAATTATCCCAGCCTGATAGTATGTTATCGAGAGCTTCTATCACTCTTATCCTAAGTCTACTCCCGTAGACCTCTCCTAATGCACCAGCCAGGCTTATACCTGTAGCCCCTCCCCCTACTATATTTATGGAGCCTTTTTGTATACCCTTTATAGCATTATTTATGGCTACAGCATCCCTAACAGATGCTAGAGTGTATGAGTTATCTCTAGCCCCCTCTACATCGTAGTAGTTAGTCTCACTCCCTGCAGATACTATAAGGTAATCGTAATCTATTCTCCTATCCCTTGTATAGACAGCTCTCTCATTCAGGTTTATTCTGTATGCATAGTCATTGATTACCTTAGCATCATTCAGTACCTCCTTTATTGGGATTATAACATTGCTGCTATCCTCTATACCAGCTGCTACAAGATGGATCCTATAGATGATCTGATGATATGGGTTAGGCTCTATAGCGTACAGATCCACTCTTCCTGTAAGCATACTAGAGGCCATCATACCAGCATGCCCTAATCCTACCACTACTACTCTCATATCCTGTAGATGACAGGATAGGAATATAAATATAGTGGTAATGATGGTTAATAGTGCCTAAATGGTCATACCTTGCTTTATCCTTACATATCTGCTCACTTCTTCATCTATAACTGTTAATATACTCTTTAAACTAGACTCCTTGACTACCCTACACTCACCACATCTGAGCATATGCGATGCCTTACCACCTACTATTATGGGCATCTCTTTACTGTAACTACTCCTCAGTATCCTTACAAGCCTATCTACCCGTTCTATATTATCCTCTATGGTAACAGATAGTAGTAGGGCATCTGGGTCCTTGTATCTAACATAATCTATTATCACATCCCTAGGGGTAGATGGTGCTATATTCAGTACTCTATAGCCTTTACATGTGAGTATAGACTCGAGCATATTAGATGCTATGCTATGGAGGTCACCGTATGGTGTAGCTATAACTATCAACCCTTTACTCTTGTCATTGGAGCATAGACTAGTTATTGACTTGATCACTGTATTTACTGTATTGCTACATACATGCTCAATCGCTATGCCTAGTTTATTCTTCATCCATAGCTCTCCTACTATATCTAACGCTGGTATTATAAGCTCCTCATAGAACCTTAAAATGCTATCCACGCTCCTATCGTTGTAGAATCTATTGAATATATCTAGAATCTGCTTAGAATCACCAGAGGCTAGTAACTCAACTAACCCCCTCTTATCTATGCTTATTGTGTCCATTATATCCTCATTAACCCTATTGCCCTTACTAGATATTCTATAATCTGATATGAATGAGATTATCTTGGGATCGTTTCTATACTCCATCGGTATACTCTCTAGTGAGATGCCATCTACTCTTCCTAGGTACTTTATAGTAACCTGTCTAGGCTGCTTACTCTCTCTATCCCATACACTCTCTACCAGATATGCGTACTCCTTACCCTTTATCCTCTTCAACCTTATGTAAGCCATGAGTATACTATGTGCAAGGAATAAATAAACATAGTGGTAATGATGTATTTAGTGCCAACTCGAGTCTCTGCTTATAGTACCATGATTCATATAGCTGTTACTACAGTGCCTTTGCATGAATCAGCATATCCATGTATCGCTCATCTATGACCTTTCTATGATATGTGTAGTATGATCTCTTCTTACTTATCTTCTCTATTATCCTCTGCTTTATGATTGATAGGTCTTCATCACTAGGACTCCAGTCGTTCAGAAGCTCTCTAGGATACATGCTGATATCCACCAACTTGGATGCCCTATAACCTCTAGCAGACATCTCCTCCCTTATGGCATCATGCCTCCTCTTTATATAGAGCAGTTTATCCTTGAAGAACTTCATATGCCCCTCGCCTAGTGTGAACCTCTCTACTCCCATACAATCTTTCTTAGGATACCTTCTAACATACGCTAGAAGCATGAGTATCTCATTGTACTCTGCTATGAGATGCTGATCCGTAAGGTACCTTGGATGTATAATGTTTATCCTAACCATAATGATACCACGTATGCTACTATCACTCCATAGATTAGGTGCATTATTAGGCTCAGTATGGATGGTTTATAGCCTAGTGGATGTTTGGTTATCGATACACCAGTGATGGGTTTATGTATAGGTGCTAGTGTCAGTATCCATAATAGCACTCCATATAGTATGCCTAGGATACCTGTATCAAGCGCTCTTAGTACATCGAGCCATGATATGAACAGTGCATAGAATAGTGCTGCGAGACCGCCGTTAAGGAAGTGTAACATCAGTCCCTCTCTAATCAATCTGTTAGGATCATTCTTAAGGATCATGGCCATAAGGCATTGATTCTCATGCCACTCAAGTACTCCTAGCATACCCCATCTCTTGAAGAAGTAGTACTGTGGTATGGATACTACTGCTGTGCCTATGCATCCTGCTATGAAACCTACGAGTGCCTCGTGTATGCTCTCACCCCCTTCCTTATACACCCATGCTTACTGCTCATCACACTACCTACAGTAAGGTTAAGTATGGATGCTATGAGTAGTAGTATAGAGATCTCCATACTATGGTTATTCGTTAGTGCATAGATAGGTACATAGAATGGGGTCAGCATGCTTGCAAGTGGACCTGCAAGGTACATCGCTGTGTATCCAAGTCTAGAGTTCTTGCTATTGGTTCTATCTATCTTAAGTCCTAATGCTATGAAGAGCAGTCTATACCTTGGGGGTAAGCGTACTGCATTAACTATATTTGATAGACCTATGTAGTAGTGGGAGAACCTTATACCAACCATCCTACCTACTACAAGGTGCGCTATATCGTGGGTGAAGAACCATAGTAAGATCCATGCTAGAGGGAGTAGTATCAACTCTACCCATAGTATATCTGGAGTAAAGAATGGGATGATAAGTGCTAATGCTATCATAACAGAAGAGAGTATTGTGCCATTACGCATGCTTATGACTGTAGGATTCCTTATCCTATATCTATTCTCTATAGTGTTAGTATCTAAACCCTCTCCATCGAATAGTCCTCTTATAAGTTCATTCCTATACTCAAGTATATTACTTATCATCCTAATGGCTAATCTATCCCCTATAGAGCCTAGGATGGTACTGAACTCTATCCTATCGTGCATGACACATCTACCATCTACAGTGTATACTCTATGGGTATGCCTCCAGTACCTGAATGGTGAGTCTATAGCCTCATCTACGAACCCATATGGAGGGTTGAACTCCTTTATTACAGTATGCCATGTGAATACCTGCCCTAGTAGCCTTGCACTCATCTTAACCACTGAGCCCTCCCCTATCTCATCAGGCATCTCTAGTACTCTGAACCTCATCTCCTTCGGATACACACGCTCTATATTCTTCGGGTTGGATATGAACCTGAATACCTCATCTATGCCTGCCTTCAACTCTACACTAGACTCTACCACTGCCATAGTTGTACATATACATCTGGATATAATTACTCTTTGGCATCAGCTATAATAGTGCCTAACTGGTATTATCATCTATGAATGTGATGGTAATGGCATAATTAGCACTTTAGATTTATTTAGAGTCTATCCTTAGTATATCAACTATATACTCTGCTATAGCAGGTGAGGATGTGAACCCTGGTGACTCTATGCCTATTAGGTGTATAAAGTTGTATGGATAATACAATCAGTAACCAGATTCATAGAAGTGTTCATCAAACTCTATAACCTAGAAATCAAACTTGGTTTATCTTGACAATTCCATAATGCTTATAATAATAGTATTTATGCTAAAAATAATAGTAGAGGAGCTTTGATAAGTGAATTATATGATATCGAACGTTTCCTTGAAAACTATAAGCATATAAAGGGGGTAGTAGTTTGGATGGCGCATGGTATTATATTGGTATACAAAAATTTGTTGAGTTTATAAACGTATTAAAATCTGATCTCGACGAAATAGATAAAATAATAATTGAAATGAATGGTTTAGCAGAAAATTTAATTAAGATATTAGATAATATGTCTAGAAGACTTAAAAAAAGAATACCATCTTCCACCATCGCAGGATGTATCGAAAACAAGATATTTTATATAGATCACGATATTTAGTATAAAAATACTTAAATGTTGATTTAAGTTATTCAACATACTATCATAATAGTAATATTAAGTCCTAAGGATAACCAAATGAATCTGAAAGTTACCTAGAATTATCTATTAGAAGTGTCTCATAAAGCATATCACTAGCGATACAAACCTTAAATACTTCTCCTTACTTGATGTAATGGCTGTTGGTAATAGTAGCGATGCTAGTCAAGACGATACAAGAAGGAATGATGAACTTGCAACCGTAGAATCTAAGTCATCAAACAATATAAGCATGTAATCTGCTCTTATAGCATCCCTTAATAGTGTAGCAGCCCTCTTGCAACCATTAATATCAACCATGTATCTTCCTATACTTATACCATAATCTACATCTGCATGATCTTTAACCAAGGCTAGATTTATTGTAGAGTTGGTTATTAAATCAATGAACTCAAAGCCTCTCCTAATTCCATTAACCCTTATCTCCCTAGCAATCAATGCGTATAAATTAACTCCAACATCCCTTAGGTTGGATGCTACTTTAAGTAGCAGTGTACTCTTGCCTACCCTAGGCTCTCCAGTAATTACTAACAGCATAAAGTATTAGCCTTACCCTTATTATATTAAATTTAAATTACTTTATAATCTTGTTTGAATCAATGAATGCTAGTAGTAGTAATGATTATAGCCTAATTGAGATAACTGAAGGTAATACTAGATTAATAGTACCTAAGGAGGCATTGGAGGAGAGTGTACCACCTAAGCAACCTGCATTCTATAACCCAGCAGCAAGGCTTAACAGAGATATATCTATAATAGCATACAATTCATTAATAAATGATGTAGGTTTAAGGGAGCGTACATTTGCTGATGCATTATCAGGGCTTGGTGCAAGATCCATAAGGGTAGCAAACGAGGTTAAAGGTATTGAAGAGGTATACATAAACGATGTTAACCCATTTGCAGTATCATTAGCAGAGAGGGCAGCTATGCTTAACAACGTACATGCTAAATGCAGATTCAGTATAAATGATGCATGTAGATTCTTAATAGAGCACTCCTCAAGGGGCTCTAGGTTTGGTATAATAGATATAGATCCATTTGGTACACCTGCTCTTTATGTTGACTGTGCATTAAGAGCAGTTATAGATGAGGGTATGATAAGCATGACTGCAACAGATACACCAGTTCTTAATGGTATATACCCTAAGGTTGCATTAAGAAGATACTATAGCAATAGCATAAAGTGCGAGTTCTCAAATGAGATAGGAATTAGACTAATGCTAGGTATGCTTGCTATGGTAGCATCTAGGCTTGAGATGGGTATAAAGCCTTTATTTGTACAGAGTACAAGGCATTACATGAGGGTATATGCTCAAGTTAATGTAGGTGCAAGGTATGCAGATACCATGCCATATATGCTAGGCTATGCACATTACTGCAATACATGCAAGATTAGATGTGTAAGCAATTTAGATGAGTGCAAGGTTATATGCAAGAACTGTAATAAAGAGATGAGTAGCGCTGGTAGATTATGGGTAAAGGCAATTATGGATAGTTCCTTCGTAAATAAAATGTATAATATATCTAATACATTTGCAGGTTTTATGGATAAACAATGCATAACTATATTAAATATAGCAAAAGATGAGTTGACTGATACACCTTTATACTACACATTAGATGAGATATCAAGGATCCTTAAGATGAGACCCATAAGCATCCAAGATATGATAAGCATGCTAAAGGCTAATGGCTTCAAGGCATCAAGGACAAGTTTAGCATTCAAAGGCTTTAGGACAGATGCTAGCATAGATGATATACTTAAGATTATTAAGGATTATAATTATAATAAATAAAGTCTTAATTATTGCATGGTTTAGATTATATTAGCTATTAACCTCGTTACTTAACAGAACAAAATAATAAAAATTTTTATATTATTATCTAAGGTATGCTCTCTGCTATCCTAAGTATCTCCTTTACTGGTAGCTTAGCCCATATAGTATACATGACCTTATCCTTAGCATGGTAGAAGGTTACAAACCCTGGATTGATATCATCTAACTCCTCAACAACCTTATCCTTAACATTACCATCTTTATCATTGAATATGTATACACTATAACCTTTGCTAGGCTCTCTAGCCTCACCTATATAATCATTAACCTTTACTATCCTTACTATTGGTATAGTGCTCTCTGGCTTATCTATTAGCTTTGCAGCATTAGGTATTACACTATTCCACTCTTCAACACTCCTAGTGAAGTATGCTAATGGATCCTTATCTATATCTATACCATACATGCTAGATTTGTCTTTTTCACGAATGTTAACAACGTTAACTACTTTTATCCGTATAACATCTCCATAACCTGTTGGTACACCATGGCACATAGGCTCCTTTGAGTAGTATAATGCAACCACATCACTATCCTCTGACCTCTCTGCTGCTGAGAATGAGTATGGATCAACAACCTCTAACTTGTATCCTTCTGGCAAGTATGTTGGTTCCTTCACAGGGAAGCTTAGTTTAACCTCGCTCAATGACTTTGGTTCACATTGATACTCTGTAGCCTTTGCTTTAGTTACCATATTGATCAATGGACTCTCTTCATTTATCAATGCTAGTACTACTGTTGCTGATATTATCAAAGGTATTATGAATAATATTGCATTCATACTACTCTCACCTTATGGTTCTCCAGGGGTATTAAGCACATTTCTACATCCCTGCTTATACATTAAACACAGATATTAATAACATTTATCTAAAAAGATCCAAGTGTCTATTAATTATGAGTGGCATATTTGTAACTGGTACAGATACAGGTGTAGGGAAGACATACATAACAGCAGCATTAACATATGCCTTACGTAAAGATGGTATAGATGCTATAGCAATGAAGCCTATAGCTACAGGGAGTGATGTTAATAAAGGTATATTCAAATCGCTTGATGCTGTTATCCTTGCCAAATACTCAAATGCAGATAGCAATGAGTATGAACTTATCAACCCTGTCTTCCTTGCTGAAGAGGCTTCACCATACATGGCAAGCAAGATGCTTAACACTAGCATAGATATAGGCAAGGTGTTAAATGCATACAATGAACTTAAGAAGAGGCATGAGTTCATACTTGTTGAGGGCATAGGGGGTATAATGGTTCCTATACGTAAGGGTTACTATGTAGCAGATCTTATAAGGGATCTAGGCTTACCTGTACTTATAGTTGCTAGAGCAAAGTTAGGGACAATAAACCATACGATGCTTACAGTAATGGCATGTAAAGAGTACAAACTTAACATATTAGGCATAGTTATTAACATGATAGATTATAGCAATAAGGTTGAGGCTAACACACCAAGCATAATAGAAGAGCTTAGCAGTGTACCAATAATAGGTTGTGTGCCATTGATAAGCAACATAAGTATAGATAAGATACCAGAGATAGCAGAGCATATAAGGTATGATCTTATTATAACATGAATCTTAATAAGTAACATAGGTTATCCAACTCCTATGCTTACAACTACTGAGCATATGCTAGATGTATGTAGTAAATCTGTTAGCAAGGCATTACAGCAAGGTGCAGATGAGGCTGAAGCATATATGGTAGATAAGGAGATAATAACTGTAAGGCTTGCAAGGTCAAGTATAGTTGAAGCAAAGGCAGTAAGGGATAAAGGGTTAGCATTAAGGATAGTTAAGGATAAGAGCATCTCTGGCTCAAGCACATCTATGCTAGATGATGAGCATATACAGAGTGCAATAGATAATGCGTTAAGTAATGCTAAGGTTATGCAAAGGAAGGAAGAGTGGGTATCTTTACCAAGTGCAAGTAAGATTAGTAGTATAAACAACTGCTATGATAATACAATAGTTAATATGGGTGTAGATGATGTTGTTAGATTAGCATATACAATATTAGATGCTTCTCATGAAAGGCTTTTAGTATCTGGTGTAGTTCATGTTGTTAAAGAGCATGTATGCATAGCTAACAGTAATGGTGTAAGCGTTAAGGATAAGGCAACATACATAGTAGGTAATGTTACTGCTGATCTAGAGTTAGATGATGATAAAGAGCATACTGCTAGCAGGGTTAGTGGTGTTGGTTTTAATGCAAGTAGGATGCTTAGATCCTTTAATGCTGAGTCTATAGCAAGGGAGGCAAGTAGCATGGCTATAAGATCAAGGGATGCAAGGAGGTGTGAAGATGGAGTATATAGTATAATATTTGAGCCTTATGCATTAGGAGAACTACTCTCATTTGTCTTTGCTTACAACTTCAATGCTAAAGCATACCAAGATAAGAGGAGTTGCTTGTATGGCAAGATAGGCGAGAGGGTTGCTGTTGATGGGCTCTCATTGTTAGATGAGCCTATTAGAGAGGATGCATTAGGTAGCAAGCCATTCGATGATGAAGGTATAGCAACATACAACAAGCATGTAATAGATAGAGGTGTATTCAAAGGGCTTGTATACGATTCATTCTATGCTTACAAGGATAAGGTAAACTCCACTGGTAATGCTGTTAGGGCAGGATACCCTGTAGGTAGGGGTGTAAATGCATTACCCTATCCTTCATTTCATAATATAGTTGTTGCTAATGGAGACTATAGTATGGATGAGATGATCAAGGATACAAGGCATGGGTTAATAGTTGGTAGGTTATGGTACACTTACCCTGTTAACCCTGAGCAAGGAGACTTCTCATGTACAGCAAGGAGTGGAATATTTGAGGTTAGCAATGGAGAGGTAATAGGGGCAAGGAGGATGGTTAGAATAGTTGATAACCTTAAGAGAGTGCTTATGAATATATCAGCAATAGGCAAGGATAGTAAGCAGATACTCCAATGGCATGCTATACCATGCATAACCCCTAGCATAAGGGTTGATGGTGTAAGAGTAGTACCATTATAAACCTAAAAATTATGATTATTAACAGATGTATTCGCTATATAGATCTCTACATCTATACTCTCCTTACAGTTAATGCTAGAGAACCTCCTATGATACCAAGTAATGAACCTATGATACTGCCTACCATGAATAAACTTGCTAGAGATGATACAAGTATTATTGCTCCCAAGATTCTTGCATCACTAACTCTTGATAACAATACTCCTGCTGCTATAACAGATACTGAGGATATAACCCCTGCTGCTACTACACTAAAGCTATAGGGTGTAGCAATCATATCAGTGCTCATCCACATCCTCATCCACATACCCATAGGCATACCCATATGCATAGGCATACCTGTATACATAGGCATGTATAATACTATCAATGAGTTAATAAGCATGAATGCACCAGCTATAAGTGATATTATCATAGAATAGATATGATCCTTATACCATCTATTGCTTCCCTACCCTCTGTTATATTCATACAATTACCATATATGATAATCAACCCCTATCAGGGAAGTGCATCTTGCTAACCTTGTAGTATATAACCTCTCCTCTCCTCTCTATAACAGCCATTATAGGCTCCTTGCCCATGGTGCTTATCTGCTCAACTATACTACTTAATGTATCTATCTTAACCTCTCTACCTTCATTAAGTGCAAATACAACATACCGTGCTGGTTTACTGCTATAATCTCCTCTGTCATAAACTCTAAAGTCATTATTGAACCCGAATCCCTCTCTTACAACATAACCCCTACTCCTTAGATCCCTGTATATAAGGAATTTTGTCCATGCAGAGTTATCATACTTTAATGCTTCATCAACGAGCTCATCAAATGTTAATATTCTACCTTTATCTTTAACGATAATCTTGCTAGTGTAAAGCAAGTATAATGCCTCATACATGTATAGGTAGTAACGCTCTACTCCGTCTATCTCTTCTTTATATCCATACCCTCTCCTTGCTAACTCATCTATACTGCTCTTACTGCTTACAATAACCCTACCATCTACGACCTCTCCCTGTATAGATTGATCCTCCATCTCTCTATCTTTAGCATTACTCTTTACATTATAATCATCTCCCATAAGATTCTCATCCCTAGCCATAGCATTCCCCCTTTCATACTCATCAACCTTGCTTCTATGCCCTTTAATCATAACGATTAAATTCTATCATGCTAATTTAAGTATTCTATGAAGGGTAGGAACTATAGAGCTGCTGTTGGTATGCCTTATGCTAGGAGGGAGTATATAGCAGGTGTACCACAACCAAAGATAGCAAAGTTCACTGGAGGTACACCAGGAGAGTATGGGTATAAGGTAATGCTTGTATCAAATGATACAAGGGCTCAGATAAGGCATAATGCATTAGAAGCAGCAAGGGTAGCAGCAAATAAGGTTATGCAGAAGATAGGTGAGAGCTCTTACTTTAGCATACTAAGAGTTTATCCTCATATAGTGCTAAGAGAGAATAAGATGATAGCTGCTGCTGGTGCAGATAGATTGCAAGAGGGTATGAGGAGGGCATTTGGTAAGCCAGTAGGTTTAGCAGCAAGGGTAGATAATGGACAGGTTATCATAGAGATACATGTAAATGAGCAGCATCTTAATACAGCTAAAGAAGCACTTGAGGTAGCAGCAAGCAAGTTACCTATAAAGACAAAGATAGTAGTAGAGAAGCTTGTAACTGCTAAATGATCAAACATATTATATTAAAGAATATAATAATGATATGTTTATCATTAAAATAATTTATGAAGGGTAATGGTGTACGTAAAGCAATAATAATTGGTGCTGCTGGTAGAGACTTCCATAACTTTAATGTATTCTTTAAGGATAATCCTAGGTATAGGGTTGTAGCATTCACTGCTGCTCAGATACCATATATAGAGAATAGGGTTTATCCTAGGGAACTTGCAGGTTCTTTATATGAGCATGGAATACCCATATACCCAGAGCATATGCTTGAGGAGTTGATAAAGAGGTATGATGTTGATGAGGCATTCTTCTCATACAGTGATGTATCTCATGAGCATGTTATGCATATTGCATCTAGAGTTCTTGCATCTGGGGCATCATTCACACTACTTGGTATGAAGGATACGCAACTTAAAGCAAACAAGCCAGTGATTGCTGTTACTGCAACTAGAACTGGTGCAGGGAAGAGCACTATAGCAAGGCTTGTTGCTGATACTGCTAGAAGCAAGGGCTTAAGGGTAGGTATAGTTAGGCATCCAATGCCTTATGGAGAGTTCAATGCTGTACAGCATATAAAGAGCATAGATGATCTTGATAGACTAACGCTTGAGGAGGAGGAAGAGTATATAGCATATTTAGAGCATGGATATAGTGTATTTGCTGGAGTAGATTACAAGCAAGTACTTAAAGAGGTTGAGAGCATATCAGATATAATAGTATGGGATGGAGGCAATAACGATCTACCATTCTTTAAACCTGATCATACAATAGTTGTTACAGATGCATTAAGGCAAGGGCATGAGTTAAGATACCATCCTGGAGAAGCAAATCTAAGATCTGCTGATACAATAGTTATAAGCAAGGCTAATCTAGTAAGCAACAAGGATGCTTTAGATACTTTAATTGATACATGTAAGAGCATTAATAGCAAAGGTAAGATATTTCTACTCTTATTACATGCTACACTTGATACTAAAGATGCTAATGCTATAATGGGTAAAAGGGTAGCAGTGGTTGAGGATGCACCAACTGTTACACATGGGGAGATGAGTTACTCATTAGGTATGCTTGTTGCTAAGATGCTGAACTGTAAAGTAGTTGATGGCAGATACTATGCAAAGGGTTCTATAAAGGATGCGTATGAGAAGTATCCTTGGATTAAGGATATTATACCAGCATTAGGTTATGCTAAGGAGCAGTTGAACGATCTGCAGGATACATTGAATTCTATAGATTGTGATTATATAATAGTAGGAACTCCAGCAGATATAGCAAGGAGGCTAAGATTGAATAAGCCTACAGTTAGGCTAAGGGTAAGTGTAGATGATTATACAAATGAGCAAAGGTTTAGGGAGTACATTAGTGCTATCATAGATGACTTGATTAAGTATATTAAATAAAATAATGATTAATATAATGATTAATATATGAACCCATATTATCATCAAAGCGAGCGGTGGTCGTCTAGCATGGTCTAGGACACCAGCCTGCCACGCTGGTAACCCGGGTTCAAATCCCGGCCACCGCATCCAATCTACGTTTCATATCCATTATAATATGATGTAGAGAAGAGATGTCTACAAGCTAGAGCAGAAGTTGCGATACTGGATAAATAGGGTACGTATGGATAGCGTGCTATCTGAAGCAGATAAGAAGATATCTTAAAGTTCATAGACTTCATGCAGAGAGAGGTCTTAACTATATATAGGTTCTATCTACCATTTAGTAATGAAGATATTAGTTGTAGCAGTAATAGTACTTGTGCTTACCATACTGATATATGGGTGAGAATATGGTCAAGAAGGGTATAATAATAGTAGCAGCAGTAAGTATAGGTATAGCAGTTGTTGCATATCTAAGTCTCTTCACTACTACAGGTATATTCGAGAGTAAGACATACATTGATTTCTCTGAGATACCAATTACTTTAGAAGAGATGGCTAGAACATCTGAGGTAATAGTGATAGGTAAGGTTGGTAGTACAGTTGGAACAGAGCATTATGATGATGGTAAGATAAGGAAGGCTACAAGCAGTATGTATATAGATGTAGAGCAAGAGTTAACTGGTAACTACAAGGATAAGAGGATAATGATAAAGACATATGGTGATGGTAAAACCATAATTAATAACTCAGTTCAATTACATGATGGTGAGAGGGTACTCTTATTCCTCTCTTACTCAGATAGTGATTGGGATGGAGAGGATGGTTATATTGTATGCTGTGTATCACAGAAGTTCTCCATAGATGATAACAATAATACAACATATAATCCACGCTTTGGTAGTTATAAGTTAGATGAGCTTATAAGTATAATAAAGGATGCTAGGGCTAATAGGATAAAAGATCAGACAATTAACTCAGATTATGTAGTATTAGGAAAGGTAAAGAGCATAGAGAAGGTAAGCATCTCTGAGGATGAAGCTGATGAGTACACAACTACTGCAAACGTAACTATAGAGATAGATAAAGCAATACCAGATTATAAAGATAAAGAGATTACATTCTTTATATGGAATATTAATGATATTGATATGAAGGATTGTATTGGTGAAGATAAACTATGCCTTTACTTCATAAAGCATGGTACACAAGAGCTAAAGTATATACCCCCTGAAAAGCTTAATAAGCTTGCAAAGTACTATCTGACAAGTTATGGAATATATAAGATAGTTGATGGTAAAGCATATGGTAAAGAGTACCCAGAAGGTATAATGTTGGACGAACTGTTAGCAAGAATAAAGGAGTATAAAGGAATAAACTAATTCTATACTCCGATTTCTTTCTTCTTTCTTCCTCTCTCTTTATTATTTCTCTTTATATTATGATGGCAAGCAAGGGTTACTACTACAATAAGAAGGAGACTGCTAGCAACAGCAACAATAATAATAACAGCAATAGGAATGTACAGCCAGCCTACTACAGCAACAACAGCAGTAAATAATAATAAAACAGTAATTACATAACATTAACTATATATCTTGAGTTACAATAAGGATATATACAATAATTATTCAAGATTACAGTATGGCTCTCAAGAGAGAGCATTGCAGTATTAAAGCTGTAGCAACAGTGCTCATAGGCATACTGCTCCTTAGCACCGTAGATATCGTTCATGCTCAGATGCAGGTAACAGCAAAAGGGGATGAGTATAGCCTATACTACGGGTTTGAGAGGTATGGTATAATAAGTAATTTTCCAGAAACTTGGACAAATGATATAGTGTATGATCATAACAATAACAGGATAATACTCACAGATCACACTCTTAGTGATGCAATTAATAGATGGACTGTACAGATCTATGATACAGAAGGCAGACTATTAAATCATATATATGTTCCTCTTAATCTACGTAGCAGTGTTGAGTACGATCATGTTAATAACAGGATAATAGTTGGTGGAGTAGCTCATAGAGATCAAAATAATAATATTCGTAGCAGTGTCTATGTCTATGACGGTACTAATTACAACCTAAGTGCAGTGTATCCAACTCCAGGAAGCGATGATCGCATATTTGATGTTGCATACGATACTGCACGTGGTAAGATACTCGTTGCTTTGCACAGCTATGATGAGAGTAGTAGGAGCTTTCACTTGCAGATAAGAATGATAGATGATGCAGGAAACTTTGTTCCTATAAGAAACTTCGACGATTGTATAGGGAATGGAGATGCACTAGGTGATCGTAGTGTAAAGCCTATAGGCCTGATCTATGATAGCAGGAATAATAGAATATTCGTATTCTGCAACTTTAAGGATGCTCAAAACAATGAGATAGGTAGGATATATGTGATGAGATATGATGAACAGCAGAATACATACACTATAACTGCCGGTCCTTTCGATGTTAGGACCAACATTGCAGCAGAAGGGATAGGACTTGCATATGATAGGAATAGGGATAGGCTTATAGTAGCAGGATTAGAAGGTGGACATATAATAGGAGCATTCGATGCTAGAAGTGATATCATAGACACTCAAAATCCATTGTTCACTATAGAATTCAGAAGTATCAGCGGAATATCCAGAAATATAGGCCCTTACTTCAAAGTATCAAGCAAGATAACCTATGATAACAATCATGATAGGATAATAGCTGCTGATGTGGGGAAGGATGGTTCAAATAGATTTCATGAGGCTATAGACATCTTTGGTAGGAGTAACAGCACAATCGAGGTATATGAAGGAGAGAATCTAAGCGATGGTTCAGTTGAGAGGGCAGGAGATAGCATAAAGGTAAGGTACTCCACAGAGAATATACTATACGATAATCTATCCCTCTATTGGAGAATCAGACTCTCAGCAGATGCAGTAGATACACCAGAAGAGCGAACAGAATTGTCTAATCTGTGTAGTCTTTACAATCCATTGACAGAAGGATACTCGTGTAGTGCATCAATCCCTCCCGAGGGTTACTTGTACATTAGTAAGTATCTACAATTAACTCAGGATAACATGGCAGGAGAGGTTACTTTCAGATTTCCTCTTCCTGGAGAGTGGAGATTAACTGCAATAGCAACTGTAAATCGTGATAAAGCAAATGAAATTCTTAACAGAATGCAATTTGGAGGTTATGTATCTACTGATGAATTTATAGTATTCAATGGTGTGCCAATAAGAGTGCTCTCAGGCATCCTTCTCTACAAAGGTGATAGCCAGAGCCCAACTATACTCTTGAACAGAACCATCAATCTTGGTGAGAGCATGACTATCAAGGTTATGACTGTAGATGAGAATGTGAAGAAGGTCAAGTTCACATGGATCAGGCCTGATAACAGCACTGCTAGAGAGCAGACAGTACAGATTCAGGATATAACCACACCAATAACTGGCAAGGGTGCAGAAGATACATACACACCAGACCAGGCAGGGGATGGATGGAAGGTCAGGGTAGAGTTCCAGGATGATTCTGGTAATACATTATATCAGGAGGAGGTGACATTCAATGTTAGAGATCAGAGTGGAGGCGGTGGAGGTGGAGGAGGAGAAGAACCAACATACATACTTGAACTCACATCCAACAACAGCCCATTAGTAGATAACGGTAATAGAGATTTAGGGAGCAGTATAACTGCAAACATACGTACTAATGTTGGTACGGTTAACAATGTAGTGTTAAGATGGCTTTACATTCAGGATAGTCAAGAGCAGACTATAATGGAGCATACAGTACAGGTCTCAGATGGTAGAGCAAGTGATACATTCACACCAGATAGAGCAGGAGCATGGAAGGTTATAGCAATATTCAGTAACAATGAGAATACTCTGCGTACTATAGAGAAGAGGTTCGCAATAAATCCTATAAATAACATCTCTGTAAGTGATAACCAAGGGAATAGTATCAACCTTAACACTACACAAGGAGATAATCTAATATCACTACCAAAAATAGAGCCTAATCCTGATCAGATGCCTCAAATACCGAATGCTGTTAATGTGAATATTCCATACGGGCTGTTATCCTTCGAAGCCAATACTAATAATGATGAATGGCTAACGATAGATATACAGTATCCATCACAATTACCAGAACTTCATAATAACCAGTACTATGCATATTTGAAGAGGGTCAATAATGAGTGGAAGATTATGAGCATGGATACAAGCAATCAGGATGGATACTTTGAGTTAGTAAGTAATACAACTATAAGGTTACACATAAAGGATAATGGAGCATTTGATGCTAATAATGCATTAGGAGTAGTATCTGATCCAGGAGGAATAGCAGTAGTAACTACACAACCCCCAGCAGGAGGAGGTGGAGGAGCAATAGGTGGTGGCGGTGGAGGTGGCGGAGCAGTAATCATACAACCAACAAAGGTTACAGTGCCAACTTCATTAACACTTAATGTTAAGGATACACAGGTAGGCAAGGATATAACAATAGCAGGTACAATAACAGATGATAAGGGTAATAAGTTAAGCATAGATGGTATAGTATACATAACATTAACAGGCAAGACAGGATTAAGCAAGACATACACAGCAGAGGTTAAGAATGGTGAATATACATTAACAGTTAGTGCTGCAGAGGTATTAAGAGTATTAAAAGCAGTTAAGAGCAGAGAGGTAAGCATAAGTGTAACATTCAATGGTGTTGAGATACAGCAAGCAAATAGGATAGTAGAGTACAAGGGAGCAGATATTAAAGGTGATGTTAAGATATCAGCAGATACAGTAACAGAGAAGGTTAAAGCATTTAAGCGTAGCACTGGTGTAGTGCTTGAGAACTTTACAGATCATAACATAGCAAAGATAACATTCCATGCAGAAGATAAGGATGGTAAAGGTAAGATTATAGCAGTGCAAGGTAAGGACTTTAATAAGAAGAGGATAAGCGTGCATGAGGTAGAGCTTAATATAAAGAAGGGTAAGAGCATATCATTTGCTGATATAGTAAAGTTTGCCATAGTAAAGGAGGGTAAGGTAACGTACAAGGTATACGATGATAAAGGCATGTTAATAAAGGAAGGAGTATTACAGTAGAAATCAACACTATTATTTTTATTAGTTATTTAACTAAGAGCTCATTGGGTATCATAAGGCTCTGTTAACTTAAGAGTAAGCATTACTAAATTATATTATTATGCTATCAATACGTAATAGAAGCATATCTACTTAAGATATATACCATATACCTATATTATTCAGCAAGAAGCCTAAGTAAGGTTAGCATCTAAATGTTTAGAACCATTGATAAATAAAGAGATCACATGTAGCTATATGGAAATGGTTACAATACATGATGGATATCAATAATAATCTTGTTATTGATAGAAGGAAAGAGAAGAAGAGAATCAAGTGTGTAATGATAGATAAGCAATGATAACTATTAAAGATGAAGTATACTGGTTATGGATAGCATGCATATATATGAACCTTATACAAAGAAGTATCTATTAATGAATATTTCTAAAGAAATGATGCTATTAGTATGTTATAATTTTATAAAGAGGTTAAAGAAATTATATGGTAGTAAGTATACAATATATACAGATGTAGCTAGTTACTATTATAATCAAGCTTGCAAGTGGTTAAGGATTAAGCATATAGTGTATGATGATAATTATTGTAAGAATATTATAGAGAGCTATACAGTACATTAAAGATAGAACAGAATGCTTTGATGATTACTTCCCATGCAATAAAGATGATTGTAGTAAGAAGCATGTTATTAACTGGTTTAGAGTATTCACAATATACTTTAATGTAAAGATAGATCTGAGTAAGTTCATAAGAGTATTCAACTATGATGGTGGTTAAGTTAACAGAGCCGCTCATCCATCAAGTTCCTTACTCATCAAATCTCTTGAACAAAGCTAACATACACCTCTGGCTGGTTTATTACATACACATTAAGGTATGAGAGAACTTGAAGCAGATTGTAGTGTGCTAATGCTCTCCAACCATGCCAATGGATGCACTTATAATTGCTGCAGCCTTGTCATTAAATGCATTATCACCATACGGTCTAGTCTAGATGCCCAATCTATCTATAGCATTCTTCAATACTCCAGGTATGGATCTATTGTACTCGTGTAGCAAAGAGGGTGCATCTGCCTCCCTTATCCTTCGCTTAAACTCCTTTACAACATCTGCATATTCTGCTCCTCGTCTTGGTGTATAAAGATATTAGCTGTAGATCAAATATATCCATCTTTGCATCTTTAGGCAAGAGCCTTGCAGCATACCTTAATAGCATCTTATTGTATGATCCCTTCCTTAGGCTTCCTGCTATACCAAGTATCTTTACTTACATGAGCCTAATTAAAAGAAGAAATATAACATTAAAGTATATTTTTGCACACAATACATGAAAACATACGTTGGTTGCTGCTCTAAGACAGTACCATGGGATAAATATGCTAAGATATTTGATGCAGTAGAGATAAACAGCACATTCTATAAGCTCCCTGAGGAAGAGACTGTAAGAAGATGGGTAGATGAGACCAAAGGTAGTATCATATTCTGTATGAAAGCATTTCAAGGAATAACGCATCCAATAAGTAGTAGCCCAACATGGAAGAGGGCAGGTAAGCAGAGGCCAAAGAACAATGTAGAGAACTATGGTTATCTTAAGCCTACAAGGGAGAACTTTGATTGCTGGGATAATATACTTAAGATATGTAAGGCAATGAATGCAAGGGTATGTGTTATCCAACTACCTCCTTCATTTGATTGCAATGATAAGAATTTAGAGAATGCATTAACATTCTTCTCTAACATTAATAGAGATGATTTAGTGATTGGTATAGAGTTTAGGCATATATCATGGTTCACAGATAGCAATAATAGTAAAGTTATTATGTTATTAGATAAAGCTAATTTAATACATATAGTTGATCCTTTTGCTCTTATGCTATTAAAGCATGTTGAATTAATTTACTTTAGAATGCATGGTATCTATAATGTAAGTAAGAATGGTCAGATATCATACAATTATAATTATGAGTATAGCAATGAAGAACTAGAAAGATTAAAGAAGATGGTAGAATCCCTTAATGCTAAGGAAGCATTTGTTATGTTTAATAATATCAATATGCATGATGATGCCTTAAGATTTAAAACTATTCTTGATAAACATCTTACAGATTGAGCCTAGTCTATGACAATCATAAAATAATAAAATAATGACATGGTTATAAGATCTGAAAATTCTGTAGTAATATTAATCTATAGCCTCATTATCATCATCTTATGGATATAAGCATAATATACACGTCTATACCTGCAATGGTAATACTAGGTTTAAGGCATGGTTTAGATGCCGATCATATAACTGCAATAGATAACCTTGTAAGGCTACATAATGCTACTGCTAGAGCAAGGTTCATTGGTACAGGTTTTAGCATAGGACATATGATAGCGGTTTTAGCAGAGATAGTATTCATAATACTTGTAGTTGGTAGCATAACTAGTGTAGAGGTTGAGAGCATAGCATATACTGGTAGCATAATAGGTATGGTAGCATTAGCATCCATTGGCATATTGAATATAGTTGCAATGAGGTTATATGGTAAGAACTGGTCATCTATAATCGCATCAAAGGTAATAGCAAGGATTAACAATAGAGTAAATCCATTTCTAACATCCATGATAGTTGGTATGGTATTTGGCTTAGGGTTTGATACAGCAACACAGATATCTGCTATAACATTATCAGCAATAACATCTGCAACACTTGGCATACAGTTTGCTCTTATTCTTGCTTGCTTCTTTGCCATAGGGATGATAAGCATAGATACTCTAGATAGCATGCTTCTAAGATCCGCATTTGCAAGGTTGATGGGTAAGAATTACTTCAAAGGTATCTCATATGCATTAAGTGCAACTGCTCTAGCAGTAGCCTCTCTAGTATTCTATGAGACCATATTCAATGTAGAGGTTATGAATGAGATGTTTGGTCCATTACTTACCGTTAGCATATTAGGTGTATCACTTATACTAGCATTTATAAAATCATAACCCCATCATAACATGCTTCAGAATATTTTATAAGGGTATTATAAAATAATGCTTTATAATAGTATGCAATCGGTATTTAAAGATCTGTGCCCAAATTGTGGAAATGATATTAGTGATGAACGCTTAAGACAATCACTACCATGTGATAAATGTATTGAGCATGCTATAGATGAAGAAGATATAATAGAGAAGCAGATAAGGATTGGAGAGTATCTTAAGGCAAACAATAGATTACTTAACTACTCAAAGATATACAATGAGGCTAAAACGTTAAAGGAGTTTGAGAGCCTCTTTGCAAAGGCATTTAACTTTAGCTTAAGGTCTAGCCAAAGAGAGTGGGCTATACGCTTCCTTAGAGGGGAGAGCTTCTCAATAATAGCTGCACCAGGGTTAGGTAAGACCCACTTTGGTGTATTTGCATCAGTATTCAATACATTTAACTCTGGGAAGAGTTACATAATAGTACCTACACATATACTTGTTGAGCAAGCATATGATATAGCAGAGTATATACTTAAAAGGTTAGGTATTAAGGATAAGAATATAGTAAAGATACATGCTAAGATGAAGACTAAAGAGAGGGAAGAGAGGATTAAGGCAATAGAGTATGCAGATGTATTAATAACAACCTCATCATTCTTAGCAAGAAGATCTGATTACCTTAGAAAGTTAAGATTTAACTTTGTATTTGTTGACGATACAGATGCTCTATTGAAGAGGTCTAAGAACGCTGTAAGGGTTCTAAGGCTGATAGGGTATAGTGAAGAGGAGATAAAGGATGCTATAAATAATATAAAGGCTAGAAGGTTTGATTATGTTAGAAATAATAACAGTAACAAGGGTACGCTTATAGTATCAAGTGCTACTATTAAGCCAAGGGGCTTAGCCCCATTGCTCTTTAGATACCTTCTAGGCTTTGATATAGGTGTATCTATAACAAACATAAGAAATATTGTAGATGTTTATGCTAATGCAGATGAGGTAAGCATAGAGAGATTGATAAAGGATCTAGGGGAAGGAGGGATAGTATTTGTTAACCAGTATGAAGGAGAAGAGCAGGCTATAAGGATAGCAGAGTTATTAAAGAGCAAAGGTATCAAGGCTGAGGCATATGTATCAAGCAAGGCTAAGCCAGATATCTTAGAGAGGTTTAAGAGTGGAGATATAGATGTCTTGGTTGGTGTTGCTATATACTATGGTATACTGGTTAGAGGTTTAAATATACCAGAGAGGATAAGGTATACCATATTTACCTCTATACCTAAGATAAGGTTCAGATTCTCTGAACTAACACCTAGCAGTGTAAAGGCATTCTTTACAATATTTAAGAGGTATATACCTAAGAGATACAGGGATGAGGCTATATACTATGAGAGATTAAGTATAAAGAGCAAGGATGATCTTGTAAAGGCAAGGGATCTAATAACCAATATAATGAGTGATAAGGAGTTCATAGATGCATTAAAGGAGAATCCTATAATCAAATTTAATGATGATAATAGTATTGAGATCCCTGATACAAAGACTTACATACAAGCATCTGGTAGAGCATCTAGACTTTATGCTGGGGGAGTAACCAAGGGTTTATCCATAGTAATAGTTGATGATCAAAGCCTCTTCAAGGCATTAGAGTTCCAACTAAGATGGTACTTTGATAATGCTAAATTTATGAGGCTAGATGAGGTAAACTTAGATAGTATATTAAGAGAGGTAGATGAGGATAGAAAGAGGTTAAAGAATGTTAAAGATGTTAAAGACCCTGTTAAAACAACACTTATCATAGTAGAGTCACCAAACAAGGCAGAGACTATATCTAGACTATTAGGCAAGCCAGCAAGGAGGAGAAGGTTAGGTATAGACTCTTATGAAGTAACAATAGGTAACTATCTAATAAATGTGGTTGCTAGCAAAGGGCATATACTGGATCTTGTTGAGGAAGGTGGTGATAAGCATGGTATACTCATAAATGACTCAAAGTTCATACCAATATACTCCACAATTAAAAGATGCAATAAATGCTCACACCAATTCGTATATTATAAAGTATGCCCTAGATGCTCCTCTACAGATATAAGTGATGCAATGACTAGGATTGAGAGGATAAGGGAGTTAGCATGCGAATCTGATTTAGTGTTAATAGGAACAGACCCAGATAGAGAAGGGGAGAAGATAGCTTGGGATCTAGAACACATGATCAAGCCTGTAAATGATAAGGTATACAGGATAGAGTTCCATGAGATAACTGCTAGAGCATTAAGGAGGGCAATAGATGAGCGTAAGAGTATAAACAATAGACTTGTTGATGCACAGATGGTTAGAAGGATGGAGGATAGACTGCTAGGATTTGAGCTAAGTAAAAAGTTATGGAATGTATTTAACAACAAAACGTTATCTGCTGGAAGAGTTCAAACACCAGTTCTAGGTTGGATAATCGATAGGTTTGATAAATACCTTAAATCAAAACAGTATGTATTAACTTTAACACTTGAGAATGGCTTTAGATTTAGTTTAAATTATAGAGATAAACCAAAGGTAATACCTGAGGAGTTAGATTGCATAATAAGGGAGGAGGTTAGGGAGTTACATGCACCACAGCCGTTCTCTACTGATTTAATGCTGTATGAGGCATTTAGGCAGTTACATCTTAATGCAAACACTGTAATGCAGCTTGCACAAGATCTCTTTGAACTAGGTCTTATAACATACCATAGAACTGATAGCATTAGAGTAAGTAATGATGGGATAGAGTTAGCAAAAGTATACATATTACAGCGCTTTGGTAACTATTTCTCTGCAAGAACTTGGAGTTACGAAGGTGCCCATGAGTGTATTAGACCAACAAAACCAATCGATGGTAATGAGTTACCTGATTATATTAAAGAGATTAGCATCTTACGTAGTTTTACACCCAATCATATACGATTATACTCACTTATCTTTAAACGCTTCATAGCAAGCCAGATGAGCAATGCTAAGGTTAGATATCAGATAGTAGAGATCCCTAGCATTAATACTACAATAGAATTCCCCATAGGTATAGAGGAGGAAGGCTTTACTAGAATCTTACCTATCAAGGTTTATGATAGAATTAAAGAGAAGGTTAAAGTAATAGAATCTAGCCTTAAGAAGAGGGCTACAATATATCCATATACTCAAGGAGAGTTGGTAAGGGATATGAAGGAGAAGGGTATAGGAAGACCATCTACATACTCTATAATAATAAATCATATACTGGAGAAGAGGTATGCTGTAGATTCTAAAGGATTCCTTATACCTACAAGGTTAGGAAGAATGGTTTATGAGTTTCTATCAGGGAGTTATGGTTATTTGGTATCTGAGGAGTTAACAAGGGAGTTAGAGTCTAAGATGGATGAGATAGAAGAAGGTAAGGCAGACCCTAACGATGTATTACAAGTATTAGCTGGATTAATAATGAATATTAGATGATAAGGATTTACATACTCTTCATAACTCTGCTTGTAGATAAACTAATAAATAATTATCATAATTATTATAAATGCAGCTATGATGACTCAGAGTTGATCTGAATATATGATGTGAAGGCATTTGACTGAGCTGTAATTATTGATTATAATATGTTTATTATTTATTGTTAATTACTAACATTGATCATGAAGAGATGTATAGTAGATATCTTTGCTTTTGGTAAATACCCTTACACTATAATCTACTGTTTATTATTAATACAATATCTGTACACATAAATCCCTCCTCCAATTTTCAATAGATTTTTATAATACATTAAAGATAATTATCTTATGACTTCGGAGAATGAATCAAATGTTGAGGTTAAGAACGAAGGTGCGCAGAAAGAAGTTAATGCTAAGAAAGATATGAGTGAAGTAAGAGAATCAAGGAAAGTAAAGGCAGCAGGTAAAAGAAGAGGCAGGAAAGCAAGTGGTAGTAATAGCACTACTAACATTACAAGTGCTCCACCAGTAAAGGTAGCAACAAAGGAGCAACAACAAGTATCAAAGAGGTTACTAACAAAGTTAAATAAACATGAGTCTGCCTTACAAGAGATATCTTCTAGTATTAAGTTACTGAACTCAAAGCGCTTCAGAAAGAAGCTCGATTCTATAGATATACTAATTAAAGAAGTTAAGGTACTGGATAGGAGGTTAAAGAAAGTAGAGAAGTTAATAAGTAGATTAAAACGACGATAAGTAATAAATAATACAGGAATTACCTTTACTAACTTGTATTTAAGGCAAGGAGGTTAAACCTTCAAGTCTTTTTGTAATACAAGAATTATACTATTATCCCTAAGGTTTACTACGCAAAGCCATAATTACAATATAAAGATGCTCCGGGCGGGATTTGAACCCGCGATCAGCGGCTCGAGAGGCCGCTATGCTTAACCGGGCTACACCACCGGAGCATGTTATTAATGCTTAGTATGAGCAATTTAAAATTATCTAAGCAAGCGAAAGATATTGTACCTGCTCTTCTATGAGTATGCATGTAGGTAATTATTGATTATTTATTATGCACCTTGATTAGATATGCCAGCTTTTTTACTCTTAGCCCTTTTACCCTCTACATGCATTATTAAGAAGAGGTATCCTGCAAGCCATGGCAAGAACATTATCTCACCAGCAACAGAATGGAATGACTCAAAAGAGTTAACATCTGCACTAACCAATAGTACATATAAGGATAATGATAGTATCCTTAGAGTATTAACGAATACAGTACCTACTACACCAATACCAAAGTAAAGTACCTTCCTCTTAGCATCTATATTCATCTTAAGCAAGAATGCAAGCATTACAAGGGAGTATATTATTATGCTATGCACACCAGCAGATGGCCAGAATACCTGTAATGCCATTGAGCCTTTATGCCCATTAAGTATAATCATATTACCCTTAGTATATACACTGCCTATATCTACAAAACTATCAATTGTATTTATTATAAATGCATCAAACTGTAGTAGATATGGCACTATGAACTGCAATGGTCCTAGGGTATTGTATGGGAAGAATGCATCTAGCGAGAGTATCACTGCACTTCCTAGCAGGTATATTGGGCTTGCTGGTGCAATCCTTACCCATCTCTTCCCATATGCTAATGCAAGTATAGCAATAGAGAATAGACCCATTGCTACATAATCCCATAACCATACCCAACTATCTACAAGTCTAACGTTGTAGATGCTTGCTGAGCCTCTTATAACCTCTCTATATCCATTCTCAACAGAAGCAAAGTACGCTAATATTACTATTGTACATGCTATCATTGCATATAGCCTTGCTTTGCTTATGGTAACCCTAATACCAACTATCTCTGCTATCATGAATGCTAATGCAAATAAAAACCCTCCCCTACCCTCATTCCAACTCATCCTGTATGTATCGTATGCAACTGCTAGCGTGTATATTATTGGGGAGAGTAGAATTATGATTATTATAATGTAACTGTTATTACCACTTAATAAGCCCTCTCTCTTAACATCCCTTTTATCCTCTCTCTCTATCATAACTTTTACTCTATACCAACCTATCTTTAAACCTTGATCAATTATGCTATGTAATCCCATAGGCTCTTAGCACTCCTGTCTAAAAACTGCCTTAGCATATAACTCCTCTTAATCCATTCCCTTAATGGTATCTTAAGGTTACTCATAGCATACTTTACTGCATCTTCTACTGAACTGAACCTTAATGGCTTGCCCTTGAACATTGCTCTTAACTGCTCTCTAACGAACCATACCCCTATGGGTATATCAAACCCTGGGTATACCTCTCTAAGCATTAAGACTCTGCCTTGTCTATTAATACTCTTAAGGTACTCGCAAGCAGCAAGTCTAGATGAGTAGTAGCAACCCCCAACTATGGCATAATGCTTTAAACCATCATAGCCTTCATGATCACCAATAATCTCTACCCTTGTATCTTTATTCCATACTGTATCTGGGTACCAAGCCTCTATCCACTCAAACTCCCATGGACCAGGGGCTATTATACATACAAATCTATTTAGATACACTTCTCTTACATATACAAGTGGTTCATTAACGCATGCTTTATTCTTTATATGATATATTAAGAACCTTGATACTGTATCATCTACAGCAGTAATGCTCCACCTTGTAGGCACAAACCTCCTCCTCTTCTTAACGCCTAGGCATCCTGCGCTTAGTGCCCTTGCTATGCTAGTTACACTAACATTGCTATTGTATAATTCTATTATAGCATCTTTAGCATTGATATCATCATGGTAAGCCTTCTCTATCCTATGGTCAACCCTTATATTACCAAGATCTAGCCTCTCCAACTCTGCGGATGGACCAAATGGAGGCATGGTTTCACTTATGCTAAACATCTTACTTACCCTTGATATATGCATCCTAGCCTCTACTGGATTATCTGCCATTGCTATCTCTTGCATAGCTGTTACCATCTTATCTGAAGAGTTGTATGCACTGTTAGCATTTACAGTAACCTTCCCTCTAACTAAGGTTAATCTAAACCTTAGTATATCTTTGATACTTACATTAGACCACTCCTCTGGTTTATCGTAAATGCTTACCTTATGCTCATCAACAGGTATTGAAGGTATCATAGGACCTATGCTTATCTTAGGATAACCTGCTCTTCCTACGAATATGGAGGGAGGAGTGTAACCTTCTATGCTCTTTGCATCCAATGGTTTAAGATTCACATGGTTTGCAAGTATAGGGCAGTATGGTAATCCACATAGATTATTGCCCCTACACTTTACACATAAAGAAGGAGGGATGTTCATGATATTATAATAATATATTATTATAAATGTTACTATTATTATTGTTATTGTTATGCTTTGCCATCATACTCATCTCTTATTGCTGCTAAGACCTCGCTCTTTAATGCCTCTACTATCTCATGTGTATACTTGCTTAGATTGGCATCCTCTATAAGCCTAGGCCTTCTGTAGTCTATCCTTATCTCCTTCTTCACCCTAGCTGGTCTGTATGTAAATACTATAACCCTATCAGCAAGGCATACAGACTCTGCTATGTTATGGGTAACGAATATTATAGTCTTCTTTGTCTTCTGCCATAGTAGTTGAAGCTCAACTAGTAATAGATCCCTTGTTTGGGCATCTAGGGCAGCAAATGGCTCATCCATAAGTAACACCTCTGGATCCATTACAAGGGACCTTGCTATAGCTACTCTCTGCTTCATACCACCAGAGAGTTGGTGTACATAATAGTTAGCGAATTTATCAAGGTGCATTAACTGTAAGTAGTGCATTGCTAACTCCCTCCTCTTTGCCTTATCTACTCCAGCGATCTTTAAACCAAACTCAACATTCTCTATAACAGTTAACCATGGGAATAGTGCACCTTCTTGGAATATCATTATCCTATCTGGACCAGTATCTATTATAGGCTTATTATCAAGCAGGATCTCCCCCTCATCTGGCTTATCTAAGCCTGCTATTATATTTAGAAGGGTTGTCTTGCCACATCCAGAAGGACCTACCAAGCATACAAACTCACCATCATTTATATCTAAATTAATATTAGATAGGGTCTTTACTACACCATTAGTATGATTGTAAGTTTTACTTACATTCTTTATAATTAACTTAGCCATCTAATAACTATCTTATAGGCACTATATTTAAATCTAAGTTCATATTTAAATAATAAAATTACTCCAATTTAAACTAGATTTACTTGGTAATTATACTCTCTAATGGCTTAGTATATACCATATCTGATATATCTATATCTTGCATTAATCCTAGTCTTTTACCTTTGTTATAGTAGCCTTGGATTGAGTAAACCATGGGGTCATATGTAAATTCTACATTCTTTAATGCATCCTTTATCAATTCCTTTGATAAGGATTGGCCAGTTAAGCCCTTTATCTCATCTATCACAACCTCTATAGCCTTATCCATATTAGCGTTCATCCAATCTACAGCACTTATATGAGCCTTTAGCATCTTCTTAACCAACTCTGGTCTCTCATTAATTATATCTAACCTTGTAAGGAGTACTGTTGTAACAAACCTATTGCCTTCCCATAGATCCTTCTCATCTATAAATACCTTGCCTCCTTCATTGAGCATCCTAGTTGCCCATGGCTCAGGTACCCATGCCCCTTGTATATAGCCATTCTTAAAGAGTATGAATAACTCAGAGTTATTTGCGTTGATTATACTTACATCTCCTTGCTCATCTTTTAATGCTAGTCCATTATCTCTTAGGTAAGATTTTAATGCTATATCCTGTGTATTACCATATTGAGGAGTACCAAATGTCTTACCATGCAAGTCAGCAATGCTATTTATCTTATCATTTACTATGAACATTGCACCGTTTGCTGCTGCTCCTGCAATAACTCTAACGTTACCATTGCTTACTGCATAAGCATTAATAGCAGGTACTGGACCTATGTATACAAAGTCTACATTGTTTGTAAGCAAGGCTAATGAAGCATCTGGTCCAGCCTTGAAGACCTTGTACTCTACCTTGTAACCCTTGAGCTCTTGCTCAAATATGCTATTAGCCTTTGCTACAAGTGCTGGGGCATGGGTTATATTTGCAAAGAAGCCTATCCTAACCACATTGCTAGCATTAGCATTATTGTTGTTGCTGTTACTGCTTATCTGTGTAATGCTTACTGCTATTACACCAGCAACAACAACTATTAATATCATAATAATAATAGTGTAATGCTTCCTTATCACCAATAACACTCATGATACTATAACTCTTATAACCTTTATCCCTGATAGTGCAATAGGCTTCTCAAGGCTATCCCATACAAATACCTCTATAGTATAATTGCCTCTCTTCATTGGAGTCCATGCTTGGGTTACTACAGCCCCAGACTCTGCTTGCATTAATGCTGATATGTATGCTATATGCTCTACAAATCCATCACTATCTATAACTTGAACTATGTAAACAAATCTCTGCTCCTTAGGTTGTTTATTGAAAAGCTCTGATTGTATTGCTAGTCTACTTCCCATTGATAATATCCTTATATCCTCACCGAATTGGCTAACCACCTTTGGCTCAGATACATATACTCTCTCATTTGCTGGTATACCAGTACCATATATGGCATGGGCATCTATGAACTTCATCTCAACAGTAGTTATGTTATCTGAGGAGAGTCTGCTAGGTTTGGGTAGGGTATCATCTATATATCTAGCAGTTATCTTATCGTTATCACTAACCCTCAATAGGTTATTCTCATGCCTCTCTTTGCTTGTAATTAATTTTATGAATCCTTCAAATACACCAGAATGAACATCCTTCTCATACAATGCTACCCTTACACCATTAGGATCTGAGTCTGACCATGCATATACTATAGCCTTATCCCTTGTATATGGGTCCCTATCTGCATCTGGATCGTAGAGTGTTATCTTAGCAGTATCTGTATCATAGTAATGCTCTTTATCAAACTCAAGTCTAGCCTCATTGTACCTTATCTCAGATGCGTATGCTACTAAAGTATTATACACTACAACTAACCAATCATCCCTCCTTACCTCAACATCCCCTTTATAAAGTAATGGATTAGGTGTAAGTTTAACAGTTCCAATGAATATGCTAGAGTTGTTATCTGTCTCGTAGAGTGTTACATTTATTGCATTTCTACCCTTAACTGTAACTGTAAGGGTATCTTTAGCATTAGGATCCATATTCTTGCTCTTATCATAAACTGTTATAGTTGCTATATCGAATGGGGTATACGCCTGTTTATCAAGTTTTATAGTAGGCAGGGAATCATCTGCATATGAGATGCTAGCATAATCACCAGATCCTATTATAATTAATGTTAAAATGATATAGCCAACTAATAATATTGTTATCTTTCTCTTACTATCTTTTAAATTAATCAAAGATATCATCTATATGAGCTTATGTTAAGTAAGATTTAAAACTTTATGTATCTAAATGCTACCATTTCTTTATATCATTACCATGAATATGGGAATGGAACTCGTCTATGACCTGTTTTAAACCTTCCTTGTATGTAGGATACTTAAGCTTAAACCCTGTGCTCTTTAACCTAGAGTTAGAGTACTTAGCAGAGTACCTTATCGCTCTAATAAGATCTGGTGTAAGATCACTAACAACTCCTAGCATTCTAGTTAATGCATAATACATGTATGTGATAATTTTAATAGGGGTGTAAGGCAGTAGTATAGGCTTAATTCCATTACCTGCTAGTAAGCATATATAGTTAAGGTAATCTATCCATGGAATAGGTTGGTCATCAACCACATTGTATACATATCCATAACCTTTGCTAGTGTTGTAATCAAGGAAGTGTATGAATGCTCTAGCACAATCATGTACATGAACTAGCCCAATGTAATTCCTTGCATTACCAACCCATATAACCTTGTTTGCTTTAAGCATTCTTGTTATAGGATCACCATAACCATATACATAACCTGGTCTAAGTATTATTGCATCAAGCCCTTTGCTTACTCTATCAAGTATAGCATGCTCAGCCTCAAGCTTAGCCTTGCCATAGCCTGTATCTGGTTCACATGCATATGATTCATCAACCATTCTAGATCTAGCATCTCCATATACAGCAATACTACTAGCATAGATCATCTTAATGCCATACTTTAAGCATGCATCTGCTATTCTCTCTGTAGCATATACAATAACATCTTTAAGGGCATGATATGGATGGAACCTAACCTTTGCTGCTAGATGTATAACTGCATCACAGTGTTTTATAGCATCTAAGGTAGCATGATCGTTAACATCACCTACTATAACCTCCTGTGAATTATTAACAATACTACTCTTAGCACTATCCCTTATCAATGCTATAGTATAGTAGCCATGCTCAGCAAGTAACTTTACAACCTCTCTGCCTATGAATCCTGATGCACCAGTTACAAATACCTTCATACTCTAAAGTAGAAACAGTATGTATAATAAAAAGATGCTTTTATTTCTTCTAACTATAGCTTATTGCGGTATTACTTGCTCTGCTTAATATCTTATCCTTGCTTGTTAATGCAAAGTACTTAATCAAAGATACTAAGCCCCTTATATATGAGTCTGCTAGACTTAATGGGTTCTGTGCTAGATACCATACACATGCCATGTTATCACACTCATTACAATTCTCTGCTATATCCCATGCCTTATGCTCATATATCTCATCTATACTATGCTTTAATATGCTCATCCTATTCTCCTCACTATCAAACCTATAACATGGTACTATAACACTACCATCAGATTGTACAAAGAGCACCTTCCATGTTGCACAAGAGTCATACATTGCTCTACCATACTCTATCATATCCCTCATATACTTGAATGGTGTTGCTACAAATGGATCATCATGCTTCTTAGCATAATCTATTATAGCCCTTGCTACCTTGCTCTTAACCTCTCTACTTGGGGCAAGTGTGTACTTGCTTGCAAATACATCCTCAACAAAGGTGAAGTTTACAACATGGATATCCAACTCTTTCCTTACAAAATCAAAGTACTCATGTGTTATAAACTCTTCATAGTTATACTTTGTTATAACAGTATTTATAGCACGCTTTACATTGTACTTGCTTAGCATCCTAACATTCTCCATAACCCTCTTATACATGCTAGGACTAACTCCTCTTATCTTGCAGTATGAATCCTCTCTAACAGAGTCTATGCTACAGCATACAACTCCATAAGATGCTAACTCCTCAAGGTTTATCTTATGAAGCAAAGAGCCATTGGTTATAAGAGTAAATGGTAAGCCTATGGAGTGTAGATGCCTTAGAAGCTCCATTATATCCTTCCTACTTGTAGGCTCACCTCCTTCAACTATACTCCATATAACATGCTTTGCTACCTTGCTCATAACATGCTTCCATTGCTCAGTGTTAAGATCCTTATTCATAGCATTCATTAACTGTGCTTCCTTGTCTGGATCACCAAATGGGCACATTGGGCAGTAGAAGTTACAGTAACTTGTTAATGCAAATGTTGCCACCAATGGTCTCCTCTTGCCTTGTAGTCTATTTAAGGACCATGAACTTAATACTTTAAGCTGCTTAAGCATAGATCATATATGCTAATAAAATATAAAAATTTTCTCATACTTAGAGTTATGTAATATATTATAGTATAATATAGGGATATAAATTTAGGAATCACAATATAGATTAGTGAATAATATAAAATAATAATATGCTACAAGTAAAGACAGTTCAGGAAGATTTTTAATCTCTATGCATTAATAAATACAAGATGCATTAGAAGATGAAGCTTGAGCTCCCAAGGGGGATGAGGGATATAGAGTATGAGGAGTACATGCTTATAGAGCATACTAGGAGCAAGTTCATAGAATGCTGTAGGCTCTTTGGATTTAACCTTATGGAACCATCACCATTGGAGATGCTATCTACTCTAGAGGCTAAGAGCGGTCCAATGATAAAGGATGAGATATATGCATTCAAGGATAAGGCTGGGAGGGATGTAGCATTAAGGTTTGATCTAACCGTTGGTTTAACAAGATATATAGCAAGTAGGAGGGATGTAAAGATACCTGCAAAGCTTGCTGCCTTCAGTTCTGTATGGCGTTACGATGAGCCCCAGCAAGGAAGGTACAGATGGTTCCATCAGTGGGATATTGAGATATACGATAACTTTAGCATAGAATCTGATGCAGATGTTATAGAGTTCGTTAAACATTACTTTAAACTATTGGGCATAGATGTTAGTATAGATGTATCAGATAGAGCACTTGTTGAGCAGTTCATAAGAGAGAGGTTAGGTATAGATGATGAGGATAAGGTATTGGATATGCTTAGGGCAGTAGATAAGTTATCAAAGAAGGATGAGGACTCTATACTGAAAGAGTATACATCGAAGGGCTTAGATGCTAATAAACTTAAAATTCTATTAGATCTTGCAAAGGTTAAAGGAGGAATTGAGGTGCTTAATAATGAGCATCTTAAAGGATTGGACTCAACAAGGTTAACCTCACTACTAGACTCACTAAAGGCTAGAGGTGTAGATGTTAACGTAAACATTGGTATAGTTAGAGGGTTAGATTACTACTCTAGCATAGTATTTGAGGTATACTCTAATCTTAATAACTTAGCACTTGTAGGAGGGGGCAGATATGATAAACTCCCAATTGCATTTGGTAGAGCAGATATAGGTGCTACAGGTGCTGCTGGTGGTGTTGAGAGGATAGTTGCATTGCTAAGGCAAAAGTTTGGGTTAAAGATCAATGAGATATTAAGATCTATTGATAGCAGGGTATTCGTTGCTTATGCTAGCAAGGAACTTAAGGCACATGCTATAAGGACTGTATCTATGCTAAGGGGTAAGGGTATATGCAGTGAGTGCATAGATGGTAGCCTTAAGAGGCAGTTAGAGTATGCATCAAGTAAAGGGTATAATACCTCAATAATATTTGCTGAGAGAGAATTTAAGGATGGCTATATTATAGTTAAGGATATGTTAAAGGGCAAGGAGGAGAATGTAAGGTTAGAGGAGTTCTTAGGTAAATAAATAATAATTATTATTGTTGTTGATTTTGTGAGTGCTTATGACTACAAGAGCATTGATGAATGAGGTAAGAGCATTAATAGATAATGCCTTGGAGAGGCTTAACTATACTAAAGTAGATTACACAGTAGAAGAGACCAAAGAGGAGTATGGTGATCTAGCATCAAACATTGCATTCCAATTAACTAAACTGCTTAGAGAGAGACCATCTGTAATAGCAGAGAATATAAAGAGCAAGATAAGTGTAGGGGGTTTAATAAGTGATGTTAGCATACTCAACGGTTACATAAACTTCAAGGCAGATATGGCAGAGTTTGCAAATGTAACACTTAAAGAGGTATTTGCTAAGGGAGATAGATACGGTTCATTGAATATAGGTAATGGCAAAAGGGTTTTAGTTGAGCATACAAGTGTTAATCCTAACAAGGCATTGCATATAGGGCATGTTAGGAACCTTGTGCTTGGTGATAGCATATACAGACTGTTAAGGTTTACAGGGTACAATGCATATGTATTGAACTATATAGATGACTCTGGCTTACAGGTTGCTGATATAATAGTAGGCTTCAAATTCCTTAACATGCCATTGCATAGCAGTAAGAAGTTTGATCATTACTGTGGGGATGATGTGTATGTTAAGGTTAATGAGATGTATGAGCGTGATACTTCTCTCCTTGAGAAGAGAAGGTTAGTATTGAAGGCTATGGAAGATTATGAGTCTGATACAGCAAGGTTTGCAAGAGAGATAACTAGCAGAGTATTGAATGAGCAGTTGAAGACATGCTGGAGGCTTTATGCTAGGTACGATTGCCTTAACTTTGAGTCTCAGATAATAGCATCTAAACTATGGGATAGAGCATTAGAGATAATAAAGGATAAAGGTATAGTTGAGTATGTTAATGATCCAAGTAGCAAGTACAATGGTTGCATAGTTATAAAGGCTAGTTTAGAGGGAGAAGAGAAGGTACTTGTTAGGAGTGATGGTACTGCAACATACATAGCAAAGGATATACCATATGCCATGTGGAAGTTAGGTGCCATAGAGTCTCCATTCAAGTATGTTAAGTATGCTATTCAGCATGATGGAACTACTCTATATGCTACAACTTTACAAGAGAATGGAGAGGATGTGAATTTTAACAATGCTGATCAAGCAATAACTATAATAGATGTTAGACAGAGCAGGCTTCAGAGTATAATAGCAAAGATACTATCCATGCTAGGCTATGATAGCAATAGATATATACACTTGGCATATGAGGTTGTTGCATTAAGTGCAAATACAGCAAAGATGCTTAACATAGATATAGGTGATAGAAGGTTCATGCATATGAAGGGAAGGGAGGGTATATACATAAACGCTGATACCATGCTAGATATGCTTCATAACAAGGCTTATGAAGAGGTAAAGGCAAGGAACCCAGATGCTGATGAGCAATGGATGCATGATGTTGCTGAGAAGATAGCAGTAAGTGCTATAAGGTATATAATGCTTAAACATGATCTTGATAAGATAATAACATTTGATATCAACGATGCACTTAACCTTCAAGGCGATACAGCTCAGTATATACAGTATGCTTATGCAAGAGCATATAGGATACTTGAGAAGGCTGGAAAGGATAAGGATAATTATTATGCTATTGATGTAGCAGATACACATTTACTTAATAAACATGAAGAGGTAGCGTTAATAAAGGCTATAGCAAGGTTTGATCTAATTGTTGAAGGAGCGGTTAAGAGCCTATCCCCAAAGCCATTAGCAAAGTACTGTTACTCATTAGCCTCATTATTCAATGAGTTCTATGAGCATGTTCCAGTGCTACATGAAGATGATAAGGCTATTAGAGAGGTTAGATTACATCTTATAAAAGCATATACTATAGTGTTAAGTAATTGCATGAACCTATTAGGTATACATGTGCTTAAGAGTATGTAATTTATGTAATAACTATGCCAATAGCAATAATATGAGGATAAACTTTAGCTTCTCATCTACATAAATTAATTTGTCTAACCTCTATTTATTTAACCTCAATAAACGCTAGATGTGGTATATATAAAGAGGATAGAGATAAACGGTTTTAAGTCATTTGGTAAACATACAATAATAAACCTTGATAAAGGCTTAATATGTATAACTGGACCAAATGGATCTGGCAAGAGCAATATACTTGATGCAATAACTTTTGCATTAGGAGAGAATAGCAGTAGAATACTAAGGGTAGATAGATTACACTCATTGATACATGATAATGGTGACTCTAAAGCAAAGAAGGTAAGGGTAAGTATAGCATTTGATAACAGTGATAGAGGTATACCAATAGATTCAGATACTGTAAGCATAGCAAGAGAGATGAGCATGGATAGCAATGAATCTGAGTATTACCTTAATGGTAAGCATGTTAGTAGATCAACCCTAACAAATATGCTAGAGGCCTCACTTGTATCAGCAAACAGGCTTAATATAGTACAGCAAGGTATGGTTATGCGTATAGCAGAGCTTAACAGGGAAGAGAGGAGAAGGATAATAGAGGATATACTAGGTTTATCGTACTTTGATGAGAAGAAGGAAGAGGCAAAGAAGCAGTTAGATGAGGCTGATAGAAGGTTAGAGGTTGCATTGGCAAGGATAGGAGAGATAAGGAAGAGGATAGATGAGTTAGAGCATGAGAGGAATGATCAGTTAAGGTTTGAGTTCCTAGAGCATGAGATAGCAAGATTGAAGAGTGTAAAGTTAACTAACATGTTAAAGAACATAAGCCTAAAGATATCTATGCTAAAAGATAAGGTAAAGGAGAGAGAGCAAGAGATAGTAAAGGTAAGTAAAGAGCTAGAGTTGGTAAGGGGTAAGATAAGTACAGTTGAGTCTGAGAAGAATGCATTTATGAAAGAAGTTGATAATGTATCAAGGACAAAGGCTGAGATCAGTAAGAAGGTATCTAGTCTAGTCTTTAAGGCTGAGCAGTTAAGAGCAATGATTGATACTAACAAGAGTAGGATACCAATGCTGGGCAATACAATAAGCAAGGTTATAAAGGAGAGAGATGCATTAAAGGCAAAGCTTGCTACGATTGATAAGGATATTACTATATTAAATAATAGATTAGCAGAGTTAGAGGATAAGAAGAGTATACTTAACAAACAACTTACTAACATTAACTCTAAACTAGAGGAGTTAACTAGCAAGAATAATGCATTAAATGCAGATATTAACAAGATGAATGAGAAGATTACAACATTAAAGGATACCTATTCTAGTATAGAGTTACAGATAGCCTCTATCAATGAGAGGTTAAAGATTCTAGATAGTAATAGAGAAGAGTTGGAGAAGAAAAAGGATAGACTAAAGAATGATATTAATGCATTAGAGGATTTAATTGCTAAACTAAAGGATTCTAGAGGTAATATAATGCAAGAGTTAGAGAACGTTAGATCAGAGTATGCTAGAGTTAAGGAGAAGAGAGATAGGCTTAACAAACAACTTGATGATGCCTTACTCTTGTTTAATAGAGCCAAGGAGATAACAACAAGGTATAAGACTATCATAGAGACTGCAATGCATGGAGAGGATAATACCATAGCATCTCTATTAAGCAATGCTAAGCAGTTCAATATACTTGGATTAGTACAAGATCTAATATCATGGGATAAGATGTATAATCGTGCTATTTTAGCATCAGCATCGAACTGGCTTAATGCTGTAGTAGTTAAGGATGTTAAATCTATGCTATCTATTCTAGAGTATATAAAGGTTAATAGATTCTCAAGGGTAACTATAATACCTCTTGAGATAATAGAATACTTCAGTCATGATAATAATAGTAATAAATTAAAGGTAAGAGCAAGAAGGGTAGCAGAATTAATAGACTGCAAGTATAAAGGACTTAAGGAGTTCATATTTAATGATACTCTACTAGTTAAAGATACTGAAGAGGCTGTAAGGCTTGCAGAGGATGGTTATAGGGTTGTAACACTCAATGGTGAGTTATTTGAGCCAAAGCTAAATGCATTGATAGTTGATCTAAGTGGTAGAGTAAGCAGTGTATTTAAGTTACTACTTAACAGTAGATCAGTGAATGATCTTAGTGATGCATTAGAGTTGTTAAAGCAAGTTATAGATAAGAAGAGAACAAATGTTAAGGAGATGGATGACCTTCTATCAAGTTTAGATTATAGAAAGGTTTCACTTGAACAAGAGTTAATAAAATTAGACTTAAACCATGAACATGCATTAAGCTCATTAAATAAGAGCAAAGAGTTATTGGAGGATATATCTGTTAAAATAGATAAATTAGAGAATGATAGAGTTAATTTAAAGGAAAGTATTGAGTCATTAACATTAAAGAGATCAGATGTTGAGAAGGATATTGCAATATTGGTAGAGGAGTTAAGATCTTTTAATATGCAAAGCAAGTTATTACTTAATGCTATAGATGATGTTACAAGGGAGAAGAATGGTGTTGTAAATAGATTAGATGCTATAGAGAAGGATTTAAGGGATGTCTTAACACAGATATCCTCTAAGAATGCACAAAGGGAGAGTATCTTAAAGCGCATAGATGATATGAGAAGGGAGATAGAGCAGGTAAAACAACAGGCTAGAGAGAGTATGAAGATAGTTAAAGAGTGCAAAGAGAGATTAGTGTTGTTAGAGGATGAGTTAAAGACTGCAAGGGATAAAGAGCAAGAGATAATTAATGCATCAATAGGCTATATAGATAGATTAAATGCATATGATAATGATTTAAAGAGGCTAAGGGATGAGGAGAGAGTATTAAGTAAGCAATTATCTATGCTAGAAAGGGATCTAGCATTAAGTAATAAGGAGTTGAATGATCTAATGCTTGAAGAACAGAGGGTTAAAAGAGAGTTAGCAGTATTGGGTTCAGATACAATAGCTGTTGATGAGCATAATAATGATAACTACAATATTAGTAATGAAGTATTGTTAGATGAACTTATAAAGGAGAGGGATGAACTGAAGAATTACGTAAACCAACTTGCAAACAAGAGTTACATACAACTGATAGAAGGATATAGAGGTTTATCTGAGAAGAAGAACCAGTTAGAGGAGGAGAGGAATGCAATAGTAAGATTCATTGAACAGATAGAGAGTGAGAAGAGGCAGTTATTCCTTGATGCATTCACTAGCATAGATAAAGAGGTTAGGAGTATATTTGCAACTATGACAGATAACATGGGTTCAGCATGGTTAGAGATAGAGAAGCCAGATGATATCTTCTCCTCAGGTATAGTATTCATGCTTCAGTTCCCTAACAAACCTGCTAGGGAATCAAACTCTCTAAGCGGGGGAGAGAAGACCATAGCAGCAATAACATTCCTTCTAGCATTACAATCATTAAAGCCAGCACCATTCTACCTATTTGATGAGATAGATGCTCATCTGGATAGCATAAACACTGAGAGATTGAAGAAGATAGTGAAGGATAGGGCAAAGATGAGCCAGATAATAATGGTTACATTAAAGGATACACTTGTAGCAAATGCTGATATGGTATATGGGGTTTATGCTAAGGATGGTATATCACATGTTGTAAGATACAAGATACCTGTTAGTGTATCTACTTGATAATATAATAGCAATTACTGCCTCTCTGCATTTCTATTCTCAACTATAAGCTCAGTTAATGCATTGAATGCCCTAGCCACATCATCCATCTTAACCACTATTATGGTATCTGTATAGCAACTTATAGTATCCTCTATGTTTATCCTCCTCCTTGCTAACTGATTATAGAATACTAAGGCACAGCCTGGTGTCTTTATTATCTCCTCTGGGCTCTCAACTATTATTGCAGCAAGGTCATCCTCATACTCAAGTATGTGTTCATTGAATAAGGTCTTCATCTTCTCAAGTATTATATCATCAAATATCATTGTAACACTCTTAATACCCTCAGATACACTTATGAACGAGTCGTAATACTCTCTTAATGGCATAGATATCTTCTCTATAGTACTTCTACTCTTAACTATTGATACCTTTGCCACATCTGTTCTAACATTAACCTTACTCCCTGCTATTATGCTACTTATACCCTTGCTTGGTGTTATGTAACTGCTCCTTATCCTCTTCAATGCTGTTACTATACTATCTATGCTAACATCCCTGCCTAGAATTGCAGATATGCTAGGCTTTATCATCCTAGCCATTGCACTATAGTTAACGTAACCTCTCTGAAGTGCGTCTTGGAACGCTAGATCGTTATCAACTATGGCCTTAACACTCCTAGTTATGCTTTGTCTGACCAACATTAGTCATTATCACCAATATTGGTTTTGGTAGAACAAAAATATAAATATACCGTTATATTCATATTCCTTCTATGAAGGCTGTGCTAGCATACTCAGGTGGTTTGGATACAACAGTAGCAATAAAATGGTTACAGGTTAAGTATGGTTATGATGTTATAACAGTAACTGTAGATGTTGGGCAAGATGATGACTTTAAAGCCATAGAGGATAGGGCAAAGTCTACTGGTGCTATAAAGCACTACACTATAGATGCAAAGGCTGAGTTCGTAAGCAATTATGTTATGCCATGTATAAAGGCTAATGGGCTTTACGAGGAGAAGTATCCATTAGCAACTGCTCTTGCAAGACCACTTATAGCAGAGAAGGTTGTCTCAATAGCAAGAAGAGAGGGTACAAATATACTTGCACATGGTTGCACAGGTAAAGGCAATGATCAGTTAAGGTTTGATATAACTATGAAGGCTCTTATGCCTGAATGCAAGATAATAGCACCAGTTAGGGATATGAACCTAAACAGAGAGCAGGAACTTGAGTTTGCTAAAGAGCATGGAATAGAGGTAGCAGAAGAGGCTAAGAAGTACAGCATAGATCAGAACCTATGGGGTAGAGCTATAGAAGGGGGTATGCTAGAGCATGCTGATAAAGAGCCTGAGCATGATGCCTTCAGATGGGTTAAGGTTGATCCTAAGGATATGCCAGACGAGCCATGTTATATGAGTATAGAGTTTGATAATGGTATTCCTATTGCTATAGATGGTATCTCATGCAATAATCCTCATGATACTATTAAGCTTATAGAGTATGCTAATATGCAAGTAGGTGATCATGGTATAGGTATAGTAGATCATATAGAGGATAGGGTAATAGGTATAAAATCTAGGGAGGTTTATGAAGCCCCTGCAGCAATAGCAATAATAGAGGCACATAAAGACCTTGAGAAGTTGGTATTAACTAGCCATCAGTTAAGGTTCAAGAGGTATGTTGAGCAGCAGTGGAGCATGCTTGCATACTCTGGCTTATGGCTTGAGCCCTTGAAGGAGGATCTAGATAGGTTTATAGACTCTACTCAGAGATATGTTAGTGGGAAGGTAACATTAAAGATGTACAAGGGTGTATTAAGAGTAGTCTCTAGGAGCTCAAACTACTCTTTGTACGATGAAGGGTTATCAACCTATGGTAAAGGTTCAACCTTTGACCAGAGTCTAGCAAGGGGTTTCGTTGATCTATGGGGTTTACAGTCAATAGTAGCAAATAAGATTAGAGGAGAGAAGGGTAATAATAATAGTGGTTATGCTAGGGGTGAGCATTATGGCTAAGGTTAGATGCTTGGAATGCGATAGAGATCTTAATATACCAGATGATGCAGTTGATGGTGAGATAATCACATGTCCAGACTGTGGTGCAAACTATGAGGTTATGCATACAAGCAAGGGTATTGAATTGAAGCAGGCTGAGAGTGTAGGAGAGGATTGGGGTGAGTAAAAAAGAGTTGGTTAGCATGAATTCCAATGTTAATAACAACAATAATACTTACAATAGTAACAGCAGTTATTATGATAACTCTCCAGATATTACTATAATATTTGATAGGTTAAGGTGGGAAGAGAAGGAGTTGCTAGATAAAGCCTTAAAGTTAGGTTACAATGCTAGACTAGTTGATGCTAAGGATCTTGTATTCACCACACACAATGGCAATGCTAAATCCTTTGGTAGCATAGTTATACAGAGGTGCATAAGCCATTACAGAGGTTTATATATAACTGCATGCTTGGAGGCACTTAACATACCAGTTATTAATAGATATAGTGTTGCAGAGGTCTGTGGTAATAAGCTATTATGCTCTCTAGCATTAGTAAAGCATAATGTACCTACACCAAAGACCCATTTTGTATTCAGTGCTGAGAAGGCCGTAGAGGTAGCATCAAGCCTAGGCTACCCTATAGTATTCAAGCCTATAGTTGGTAGTTGGGGTAGGCTTGTTATCCCTGTTAAGGATAGAGAGATGATGGAGTCTATAGTTGAGATGAGGGAAGAGATGTCAAACCCATTGAACAAGATATACTATCTGCAAGAGTATGTTAAGAGACCTCCTAGGGATATAAGGGCTATAGTAGTTGGGGATAGGGTTATAACAGCAGTATACAGGTATGCTGCTGAGGGAGAGTGGAGGACTAACATAGCAAGGGGAGGAAAGGCTGAGTTATGCCCAATAACAAAGGAGTTGGAGGATACATGCTTAAAGGCTTCTGCTGCAGTAGGAGGAGGTGTGCTAGGTGTTGATCTAATGGAGGATGAGGCTAGGGGATTGCTTGTACATGAGGTTAACAATACAGTAGAGTTTAAAGGTGCTGCAAGTGTTAGTAGCGTTGATATAGCGCAAGAGATAATAAGATATGCTATGAGGTTGGTTAAGGCATGAGCAATAGTATAGTTAAGGTTGGTGTTGTAGGCGCATCAGGATACGTTGGAGGAGAACTCTTAAGGTTACTTGTAACACACCCAAGGGTTGAGCTGACCATGGTAACATCTAGGCAGTATACTGGTGAGTATGTGCATAGAGTACATCCAAGCCTTAAAGGGTTCACAGAGCTAACATTCTCCCCTGTTGATATAGATAAGTTAAGTAGCAAATGTGATCTGGTATTTACTGCAGTACCACATGGTAAGGCTGTTGAGATAGTTAAGAAGCTATATGAGACAGGTGTTAGAGTTATAGATCTTAGTGCAGATTACAGGCTTAAGGATCAGAGAGCATATGAGTACTACTACGGCTGGGAGCATCCTTATCCAGATCTATTGAGCAAGTCTGTATATGGCATACCTGAGTTGCATAGGGATGAGATAAGGAGTGCTAAACTAGTCTCATGCCCAGGGTGCATGGCTGTAACATCATTACTTGCATTGGCACCTTTGGTTAAACATGATCTTATTGATTTAGATCATATAGTTGTAGATAGCAAGATAGGCTCATCTGGTGCTGGAGGCAAGCCCTCATCTGGAACCCATCATGCAATGCGTTATGGTGTGGTTAGACCTTATAAGCCAGTTAAGCATAGGCATACAGCAGAGATAGAGCAGGAGTTAAGCATAATAGCAAAGAGAGATGTTAAGGTTAGTATGACACCCCATGCTGTTAATATAGTTAGAGGTATTCTTTGCACTAACCATGCATTCCTTAAGAGGAGTACTAGCATACAAGAGCTCTGGAGAGCTTATAGAGGTATGTATAGGGATGAGCCATTTGTAAGGCTTATAAGAGATACCAAAGGACTATACAAGTACCCTGATCCAAAGTTCGTTGTAGGTTCCAACTTCTGTGATGTTGGCTTTGATATAGATGAGAAGAATACTAGGATAGTTGCTCTATCCGCAAGTGATAACCTTATGAAGGGTGCTGCAGGCTCTGCTGTGCAATGCATGAACGTTATGTATGGATTTAGGGAGGTTGAGGGACTATTATTAACCCCTATAACACCAGTATAACCTTTATCTTTATTGATTTATTGATTAAATGGTGATGCTTTAGATGATAGTTATAAAGATCGGCGGTAGTATAGTAGATGGTTTACATTCTAGTATTATAGATGATATTAAGAGCATTCTTGGTATAACTAATAATAATAGCATAGAGGGCAAGGATAAACTTGTTATAGTCCATGGAGGAGGCAAAGAGGTTACAAGGATAGCAAGTATGCTAGGGAAGGAGCAGAGGTTCATAGTATCACCTGAAGGGATAAGGAGTAGGTATACGGATAAGGAGACTATGGAGATATTCACCATGGTTATGGCTGGTAAGATAAACAAGGAGATAGTATCCCTCTTGCTTAAGAATGGTATAAATGCTGTAGGCTTATCTGGTATAGATGCTGCAATAATAAATGCTGAGAGGAAGAAGAGGCTTATCATAATAGATGAGAGGGGTAGGAGGGTTGCAATAGATGGAGGTTACACAGGTAAGATAAGCAGGGTTAATGCCTCATTACTTAACATATTACTTAGTGCAGATTATGTACCAGTCATAGCTCCAGTTGCTATAGGTAATGAGTTTGAGATGCTTAATGTTGATGGTGATAGGGCAGCAGCATATATAGCAGGTGGCTTAAATGCTGATAAGGTAATATTCTTAACAGATGTTAATGGTCTTATTATGGATGGTAAGTTGGTAGAGCATTTAACATTAGAAGAGGCAAAGAGGATGCTACCAAGGATTGGGCATGGGATGGAGAAGAAGGTATTAGCATGTACTGAGGCATTAAGTATGGGCGTTAAAGAGGCAGTAATAGCATCAGGAAAGGTTGAGAATCCCATTAGCAATGCATTAATGCATAACAACTGTACAGTTATAAGCAGTAAATGATCCTAGAATGTATATTGATGTAGTATGAAAGCATATACGCAAGAATTCATGGAAGAGGATCTATACCTTGCCAATGTATTCCAGAGGTATCCAATAAACATAGTTAAAGGTAAAGGAGCGTATGTATGGGATAACAATGGTAAGGAGTACATAGACTTCATGGCTGGTTATGGTGTTGCCTTAGTTGGGCATTGTAACGATAAGGTTGTTGATGCAGTAAAGAGGCAGGTGGAGAGGCTTATAACATGCCACTGCTCATGCTACAATGATGTTAGGCTTGAGTTCCTTAGGAAGATAGTTAGTTTATCTAGGGGGTTAGATAAGGTATTCTTCTGTAATAGTGGTGCAGAGGCATGTGAAGCAGCAATTAAGATAGCAAGGAAGTATAGCAAGAGGTATGGAATAGTTGCCATGGTTAACTCCTTCCATGGGAAGACTATGGGAGCATTATCTGTAACCTATGCAAGCAAGTACAGGGAACCATTCAAACCATTGCTTGATGGTGTCACATTTGTACCTTATGGCAATGCTGATAGACTTGAGGAGGTTATAGAGGATGATGCAAAGGGAGATAAAGTTATAGGTGCTGTTATACTTGAGCCTATACAAGGAGAAGGAGGTATAAATGTACCTCCTCAAGGTTACCTTAATAGGGTAAGGGAGATATGTGATAAGTATGGCATACTCCTAATACTAGATGAGATACAGTCTGGTCTAGGAAGGACTGGAAGGTTATGGGCCTCAGAGCACTGGGGTGTAATACCAGATATAATGTGCTTAGCAAAGGGTATAGCAGGAGGAATACCAATGGGTTTAGTATTAGCAAAGAGGGATGTTATGGACTCATTAAGTATAGGGGAGCACTCAAATACATTTGGGGGCAATCCTTTAGCATGTGCAGCAGCAAAGGCTACCCTAGAATGCATAGTTGATGATAAACTTGTAGATAATGCTGCTAATGTAGGCAAGTACATGTATGAAGGATTGCTAAGGCTTAAGGATAAGTATAAGATAGTAAGGGATGTTAGAGGGTTAGGGCTTATGCTTGGTATAGAGTTAAGGTTTGATATTAAAGACATACTCTTAGATGGTTTAAAGCATAACATACTACTCCTTTACTCTGGCAGGAATGTTATAAGACTACTACCCCCATTAATAATAGATGAAGATATAGCAGGCAAGGCATTAACTATATTAGATACCCTCTTAAATAGAGAGCAGGAGAGGAGGGGTATAAAGTAATAATGAGCATTGCTATGGATAGCATAGATGAGAAGATAATAAGCATACTAAAGGATAATTCTAGAAGAACTAACAAAGAGATAGCAGGCCTTGTAGGCTTATCAGAGTCGGCTGTAAGAAGAAGGATAGAGAACCTAGTTAAGAGAGGAGTAATAAAGAGGTTCACTATAGAACTGGGGTTAAGTAACAAGACAAGTGCTATAACACTAGTATCTGTTAAACCTTCGGTAGACACAGCAAAGGTATCTGAGGCTCTAAAATCCTTGAAGGGGGTTGAGATAGTATATGAGATAACTGGACAGTATGATATAGCAGCAATAGTTAGTGCAAGTAGTATAGCAGAGATAAATAAGTGCATAGATGAGGTTAGAAGGATAGAGGGGGTTGATGATACAAACACAGTTATTATATTAAGGACTCTGAACTGATAAGATAAATAAGATGAGCATATTAACCATTTACAAAATAATTAATTAAAAAATTAAGTGTTTGTTATTGTACCCTGTATGCGTGGAGCCAGTCTTTGCCCTTAAACCTAAACAATGCTATCATTCCTGCAAATGCTAGTACCATTGGTAGTATAACTAGTAATGGGAACTCTGGTACAACATTAATAGTGAACTCAGCACTCTCATTACTATCACCTATATTCTCAAGCCTTATAGTTACTGGACCCTCCACATTGGTTGGGAAGGTTAAGCTCTCATTCCCACTTCCCCCTATTGCTATACTATCCCTTCTTATAATCTCTTGACCATCCTTTATTACAACAAACCTATACTTAACATCCCTCATGGAGGCTGTTGCTGCATCCATAATCATTACACCAAACTGTACAGGCTGACCTTGTACTATATCACCAGCAGGTAGACTAAGAGTAACTGTCCATTTATTACCAGATGTTACAGCATTCAATGTCTTAACACTACCTATATTTAATGGAACGCCTACATCCTTCTCTCCTGGCACAATCATAAACTCTGCTATCTTACTGTTACCCATACCCATACTATTCAACTGCTCACTCATTGCTATCAACATACTTGTAGGCAGCATAAAGTGTACTATTGGTTTACCTGCCAAAGAGTATTTATCGGTTATTACTGCTGTATTAGGTAATCTAATACCATTAACTGTAGCAGTATAAGTATCTGCTATTAGTGAAGGAGAGTCTATCACAGTCTCCATATGGAGCAATGGTATCTGCTCCAGATACTTTCTATCCCAGTTGAATGGCATAGTATAGATTATTGCATTACTATCCTGCTTATAATCAAATTTAAGTATCTTATCGTAGTATGATATAACCTCTACTTTACCATCATTTACATTATACTGCTGTCTAGTTGATATAGTTATGTATGAGGTGAACTTTGGTGGATTATCTATAAGAGCCTTAGGCGTCTCTATACTCCATAACTCACCTTTTATCTCATACAACCCTCCATCTATAAGTATTGGACCCCTTAACTGGGCTGGGTTAAATAATGTACCCTCATACTTCTCTATGCCTGTAGACTCTATAGGTGCACTTACCATAACCTCACTCAATCTTGGATCTGGTTTTATGCTAAGCCATATGTTACCATCTGGGGAGTAAAAGTTATCCAGAACAAGTAACTTGCCACCGTAGCTTATCCTTAAGAGTATAGATGAACCAGGTATATCCTGTTGTGTATTAGCATCGTATACCCTTATCCTCATCCTTGCCTCATCAGGGATACTATCTTTATCTATAGATAGTAATGGATTAAGATTCTTATCGTATAACTCTATCCTTATTGTTACTGCTTTGCCCTGCAGATTTGCTACAAAAGCCTCGTCTGAGTGTAGACCATGAGCGTATGCTTGTTTTATTAACTGCAAAGAAGGTAGCAATGGTTGTACTGCAAGTAATGCTATCACTGCTATTACAATGCTTACTCTTAACATATGGTATGTTATCTAAATTTATATAAATATGTTATCTTACATGAGGTATGATTTTAATAAAATATAAATAAAATAAAATCAATACAAGTTTTGCCTTACCTAGGGTATGTTGATTCATTAATCTCCTAATGCATTCCTTCCTTATGCTCCTCGCCCTTCATTATCTCATTAACACCAACTACTACAGATGAGCCTGCAGGGAACCTTATTGGTGTATTGCTATCGTTCATTATTATAACATCTGTTATCTTCCCAAGTGCTTTATCCTTCTCATGTGTACTCTCTAGATCTGCATGCCATACACACATCTTACCCTTTGTAGATACCTTCTCAAGTAAGTTCAAATTTAACTCCTCAAACATACCCATATCAGCATTACCAGCCATAACCTTTACTCTAGGCATAGGATTGCCATTAGCATCACATGGCATCTTTAGTGCTACATGCCCATTCATTATATGGTATGGAGCAGAGTCATATAGATGTATGAAATCATTTGCGTTTATCCTCTTGTGATCAAGTATAACTTGAACGGTATCTCTAACCACATCTACAGCCATGCCTTCCTGTCCTACAGCAGTTTTGCTGCCTATTATTGCAGTATATGATATAGCACTTATTGCAACTACTGTTACTACTATTGATGCTATAATTCCTATCTTACGCATGCGTATATTAAAAACAATTATTTAATAAGGCTTATGGTACAACAATCAAATCTGTAGTATAGTAATCAGTATAGTTTATTGGCATCCTCCTTAACCTTTGATGCCTCCTCCTTCTCTCCTACCTTATCTGCAAGATAAGAGTATATGCCCATCTTAAGTACCTTTAAGGATAGCAAGGCACACTTTATCCTTGCTGGTCCAAGGTTAGTTAACCCTAGGTTATCAAGTATATCCTCCTTGCCTATCTTCTTAACATCCTCTATACTCTTCTTCATAACTATCTCAGTTAGCATAGATGCACTTGCTTGGCTTATTGCACAACCCTTGCCATTGAACCTAATATCCTTTATCTTACCATCCTCAAACTTTATATGCATCTCAACCTCGTCACCACACAATGGGTTTGAGTCTCTAACTACAACATCTGCATCCTCTAACTTACCATAGTTCCTAGGATTCCTGTAGTAATCAAGTATTATCTCTCTATATATATCTGCACTGCTCATATGCTAATGATCACCTACCTTGAATATCAACCTTGCCCTATTTAAAGACTCTATGAAGGCATCTATCTCCTCCTTTGTATTATATATATAAAGGCTTGCCCTTGATGTTGCTGCTACCCCTAACCTCTCCATCAATGGCTGAGCACAATGATGCCCTGATCTTATTGCTATACCATCCTCATCTAGTATGGTTGCAAGGTCATGAGGGTGTATATCTGCTAGATTAAATGAGAATACAGCACCCCTTGAATCAGCATCCTTGCTACCATAGAGCCTAAGATCCTTAACCTCATTAAGTCTAGATAACATATACTCTGTAAGCTCATGCTCATATGCCCTAACATTGTTCATGCCTATTGCATTAAGGTAGTCTATGGCAGCACCAAAGCCTATAACATCTGCTATGTTTGGTGTACCAGCCTCAAACTTCCAGGGTAGATCGTTCCATCTAGCATCATACTTGTGCACCTCCTTTATCATATCTCCTCCAGAGATGAAAGGATCCATGTAATCTAGCAGTTCTTGCTTAGCATAAAGTACACCAACACCAGTTGGACCAAGCATCTTGTGTGCTGAGAAAGCAAAGAAGTCACAGCCTATATCCTTAACATCGACTGGCATGTGAGGAGTAGACTGTGCGCCATCAACTAGAACCTTTATATCCTTATCATAGCCTTTACAGATCTTAACTATATCCTTAACTGGTAATATACTGCCTAGAACATTTGACATATGGCTTACTGCTACAAGCCTTACATTATCTCTTGCTAATACATCATAAAGATCCTCTAACATCAATGAGCAGTTGCTCTTAGAGTCCTCAAGGTTAACCCTAATGTAATGCAGTCTAGCCCCCTTCTCCCTTGCTATAATCTGCCATGGGACTAAATTACTATGATGCTCTACCTCAGTAAGAACTATGGTATCTTTAGCATTTATACTCTTTCTAGCCCATGCATATGCTACAAGGTTTATAGCCTCTGTAGCATTCTTTACAAATATAACCTCATCATTAGATGCGTTTATTAACTTGGCTACCTTAACCCTAGTATCCTCATAAGCCTCCGTAGCCTCTACTGCTAGTTGGTGCACCCCTCTATGTATATTTGCATTGTAGTTTGTGTAATATGTGTATATGGCATCTATAACCTGCTTTGGCTTCTGTGTTGTAGCAGCGTTATCAAAGTATATTAGCCTCTTACCATTCTTAAGCCTCCTCTTAAGTATAGGGAAGTCCTCCCTTATTCTATCAACATCTATTATGCTTAGCATAGTTAATCAACCATCAATAGGTATACTGAGTCCCCATCTATTTTAACATTATATACTGTTAATGGTCTCTCTGCTGGAGGGTTTAATGCCTTGCCATCACTTATCCTAAACCTTGATAGGTGTAAAGGGCATGTTACCTCATCTCCAGTAAGAAAACCCATGCTAAGATCAGCGTATTGGTGTGTGCATATTCTATCTAAAGCATGTATGCTGTTCTTATACTTTATTAGCATTATCTCTTTACCATTAACATCTACAGCAATAATCTCCCCTTCCTTCAGTTCATTAACACTACATACTCTAACCCATCTACCCTTACCAGTATCAGTGCTCTTGCTATTGTTACTCATTTTATCTATACTTGTAGTGCTTCTCAAATATATCTGCCTCAACCCTCCTAGACTCCTCCTCAACCTCCCATATCTCCTTCATAACATCATCAGATAGCAGTATGAGTGGTCTATTACGCCATTTACAGTCTATAAGGTAGGTTGTGTATATTCTAGCATCCTTGCTTAGCCTCTTAAGCAATGGCTCAACGAAGCCAAAGACTATAGCCCTCTTTGCATCATCTCTACTCATACCTCTACTCATCATGTAGAATATCTGTTCTTCATCTATCTGTGCAACTGATGCTGAGTGTGTAGCCTTAACCTCATTAGTCTCTATCTCTAATGCTGGTATAGAATCTGCCCTTGCACCCTTGTTAAGTATTATTGCATGACCAGCAAGGTAAGACTCTGAGCCCTTTGCATCCTTAACTATCCTTATCATCCCTTTGAATAGAGATCTTGCAGTATCCTTAACTATACTCTTTGATAATACCCGTCCTATAGTATTTGCCTTAATATGTATCATGTTAGCAGTAACATCAGATATCTGTGAATTGTTAGCAAATATAACATTGAAGTGCTCTGCTGCTGCTCCAGTGCCTTCAAGTATGTTATCAACCTTGCATCTACTAGCAAAGGAACCAAATAAACCTAGGTAAGAGTTAAACCTAGAATCCATTGCAAGAAATGCCTTCCTATTAGTAAAGTATGCTAAGTTGCTACTGTTTATGCCTTGGGTAGTTACAAGCTCAACGTTAGCATTCTCTCTTATATCAGCAATATTAAGCTCAAAGTATCCTTGCTTACTGTTGGCAGTTACACTACTGCTATTATTATTATCATTACTAGAATACAACTCTTGCACTACCTTAACCTTGCTTGATGTATCTACTACAAGCATGTTTAATGAGAATGTTGATACTCCATCTTGTAATACATTTATTACAGTTATAGGATACTCTAACTCTAAACCCTTAGGCACGTATATGAAGTAGCCTGAGTTGAATAATGCCTGCTCTAGTGCTAGGAACTTATCCTCAGATGGGTCTAACCTCTTTAGCGTAGCCTCTACTATATTAGAGTATTTGCTCTTGTATGCATCCTTTATATCCTTTATAACCAAACCATCTGCTTTAATATCATCTGGTATGTTAACAACCTCCATCTTAATACCATTCTGGAGTAAGACTATACTATTACTATCCTTTAGATCGTTGATCCTTTGAGCAATCTCATCTGCTAATCTAACCTTTCTATCATCTACTAGTATAGAAAGATCATTGCCATCTATAGCATTAGCAATGGTATATTTATTAAATAATGGGGATGTCTCATATGATAAACTTTTATAGTAAGAGAATGAGTTGGATCTTATTCTACCTAACCACTCTGGCTCATCATAAAGCCTGCTTACCTTGCTCTCATCGATCGAGTTCAAAGCTAGACTTCCATCACTGCCCATATGCTCTCACCGTTAAATGTACTGGTATTAACTAATTACTAACCTACAGCACCTTCCATCTCCAGCCTTATTAGTCTATTGAACTCAACAGCATACTCCATGGGTAGTTCTTTAGTGAATACCTCTAGGAAGCCAGAGACTATTAGGCTTAAAGCCTCCTGCTCACTATAGCCTCTGCTCATAAGGTAGAATATCTGATCCTCGCCTATCTTACCTACACTAGCCTCATGTGTAATTGTAGCATCATCTTCATTAACCTCTATGTATGGGTATGTATCTGTTCTAGAGATCTCATCTATAAGTAAGGCATCACACCTTACAGTTGACTTTACTCCTGTTGCACCTTTAGCAACATGAAGCAAACCTCTGTATGAGGTTCTACCACCATCCTTGCTTACTGATTTGCTTATTATCTTTGATGTTGTATCTGGTGCCAGATGTACTGCTTTAGCACCAGTATCCTGATGCTGACCCTTGCCAGCAAATGCAACACTAAGTATATCTGCCCTTGCATTCCTACCTAGCAAGTATACTGAAGGGTACTTCATGGTTACCTTGCTACCTATGTTAGCATCTACCCACTCTATAACTGCATCCTCATATGCATGAGCCCTCTTGGTTACTAGATTGTATACATCGTTACTCCAGTTCTGTAGTGTAGTGTATCTTACTGTTGCACCCTTCTTTGCTATAACCTCTACAACTGCTGCATGCAATGACTCTGTTGAGTATACTGGGGCAGTGCATCCTTCTATGTAATGAACCTTGCTGTAAGGCTCTGCTATTATAAGGGTTCTCTCAAACTGACCCATGTTCTGTGAGTTTATCCTAAAGTAAGCATTCAACGGCATATCAACCTCAACACCCTCTGGAACATACACAAATGAGCCACCGCTCCATACAGCACTATTCAGTGCAGCAAACTTGTTATCGTTTGGGGGAACAACTTTAGCAAAGTGCTTCTTGAATATATCTTCATACTTCTGCAATGCTGTATCTGTATCACAGAATATAACACCCTTCTTCTCTAGATCCTCTCTTAGCCTATGGTATACAACCTCGGACTCATACTGTGCACCAACACCAGCAAGGAACTTCCTCTCAGCCTCTGGTATACCTAGCCTCTCAAATGTCTTCTTTATCTTCTCTGGTACCTCATCCCAACTCCTGCCCTTCTTATCTGTTGGTCTTGCATAGTAGTATATGTTGTTGAAGTCTATTGCACTAAGATCAGCACCCCACTTTGGCATTGGTAACTTTAGGAATGTCTCATAAGCATTAAGCCTGAACTTAAGCATCCACTCTGGCTCATTCTTTATCCTACTTATCTCCTCTATAGTCTCTCTTGATAAACCCTTCTTGCTTATGTATACATACATATCTATAGGATCCTTGAAGTCGTACTTGCTGTAATCTCTAACTATATCCTGAGCCATACCAATATAACGTAGTTATACATATTTAAACATTGTATCTATATGTATTGTTGCTTTACTGCATTTATCTTACATTACTCATATCATCTTTAATTAATTTTAGTAATAATTTGAAGGTGCCTGATACTGTATGCTCATCTGCAACACTTGCACTCAATCCATGCCTTAACAGTGCTTCATATGTTAATGGTCCTATCGCTATACATATTGCATGATCCTTCATAATACTGATCACATCCTTACGCTTATTCATGTAACCCCTAAGAACTCTTATGAATGTATCTACTATGGATGAGCTTGTGAATATTATGAATACCTTGTTACTACAGATAATCTCAGCTATCTTACCCCAACCATCATGTATGCTAGGCACTATCTTGTATATATGCTCCTCATACACATCAAGACCTAATGCCTTTAACCCCTCTGCTAGTATATCACTTGCCTCCATGCTCCTAGGTATTAATATGCTCTTGCCATAGCAATCCATAGCCTTAAACATCTCCAATACACCATATGAGGAGTATCTATCTGGCATAAGATCAACCCTTATACCATTGCTTAGTAACTCTGATCTTGTACTTGGGCCTATAGCAATAACAGATGCCTTGTTAATTATACTAGGCTCTAAACCTCTTAACCTTAGCCCTTGAGTTATGAACCTTACAGCACTACTACTCATAAATAGTATGTAATCGTATCTATTGTTTATTATGAGTTCTACTACCCTGTTAACCTGAAGCTCATCCTTAAGTACATCTATAACCTTATGCTGTAAAAGTGTTAAACCCATGCTCTTAAGTATCTGCTCATAGATAAGATCGCTCCCTTTAAGCTCCCTTGTTATTATAACTATGCTGCTATTATTATTAACCATGATTATTTACCTTTTTATTATACCAATTAAGCTTACCTGCAAGAGATACTACCTTGCCTATAACTATTACTGCTGGAGGTCTTACATTCCTCTCCTCAACCAGCCTTACTATATCTTCTAACCTTGCTATAGTAACCCTCTGCTCTGGTGTTGTAGCATTCTCTATAATTGCTACCTCTCTATCCTTCTCAATTTTACTTGCAAGCAACTCATCTACTATGCTCTTAATATTAGATATGCCCATGAGTATGACTAGGGTATCTACACTACTTGCTATCTTTGCTATGTTTACCCTATGCTCTTGCTTATATGGGTCCTCATGCCCTGTTACTATTGCTACACTTGATGATAAAGCCCTATGGGTTAATGGTATACCAGCGTATGCTGGTGCTGCTATTGCAGATGTAACCCCAGGCACTATCTCAAACTCTATACCATTATCAGCAAGGAACTCTGCCTCTTCTCCTCCTCTCCCAAATATGAAAGGGTCTCCTCCTTTAAGCCTTACAACCTTCTTGCCTTTTAATGCGTAATCTAGCATAAGCTTATTAGTATACTCTTGATGCTTATAATCATCCCCAACCTCTCTGCCAACATATACCTTCTCTGCATTAACTGCTAGAGCAAGTATATCCTTGCTCACAAGCCTATCGTAAAGGATAACATCTGCACTCTTTATAACCTCTAATGCTCTTAGTGTAAGCAATCCAACATCTCCAGGTCCTGCACCGACTATGAATACCTTGCCTTTACTTACCATACCATTACCTCTTCTCTATATTATCATACTCCTCCATTCTTCTGCTAACTTTAATGCTCCCCTCTCTATTAGATACTCAGCAGCCTTTGTTCCTAACCTCTCAGCATCACTGATACCTGCTGATAGGCTTACCCTTATAGCATTATTGCTAGAGTATGAGAATATACCTGCATGCAACTCTAGTCTATCATTGCTAGATAAGGCAAGCGCCCCTATAGGCATCCTACAGCCAGCATTTATATGCTTAAGTAATGCCCTCTCAGCATCAACCTCTGCCCTTGATACCCTATCCTCTATGCTCTTAAGCATATGTATAATATCATGGGAGTCCCTTCTAGTAACAACTGCTAATGCACCCTGCCCTATTGCAGGTAGCATCTTATCTATGGTTAACCTCTCAGCAATCATATGGCTTAGACCTAGTCTTGCTAATCCTGCCTCTGCTAATACTAGTCCATCAACATCTCCTCTAAGCATCTTATCTATTCTAGTCTCCACATTACCCCTTATAGGTTTGATAACCAGATCATCCCTTAGCATCCTTAACTGCACTAGCCTCCTTAGGCTACTTGTGCCTATTATGCTACCTCTCTTAAACTCATCTAGCCTTAGATTACCATTGCTTAAGAGCACATCGTAAGGGCTATCTCTCTTAGGTACACATGCTATAGTTAGATCATCATGCAGATCAGATGGTACATCCTTCATGCTATGAACAGCAAAGTGCACATGCCCATTAAGAACAGCAAGGTCAACCTCCTTCTCAAATACTCCCTTGCCATCTATAGTATACAATGGTCTAGCATCTGTATCCCCTCTTGTCTTAATTGTGATTATATCAAACTCTAAACTCTTATCCTTTGACTTAAGTAAGGATAGTACTGTATTGGTTTGGATTAACGATAACCTGCTACCTCTACTGCCTACTAGTAACCTCAACCTTACCCTTAACCTCCTTTAATGCAGCCTCTATTGCATTGATAGTATAATCTAATGCCTTCTCATCATGCATGTAAGATATGAAGCATACCTCAAACTGTGATGGTGGTATGAATACACCTTGCTTTAGTAATGAGTTAAAGTACTCCTTGAATGCATATATTGATGCCTTTTTTGCTTTAGCATAATCATTAACCCTCTCTGCTGTAAAGAATATCTGAAAGATTGATGCTATTGAGTTTACACTAGCAGAGATACCCATATCATTAATAATATCATTTGTAGAATCTGTTACATACTTGCACCTCTTCTCTAACCTTTTATACAACGATCTATGCTTTAGTAGGAACCTTATAGTTGCTATGGATGCTGTTACACCAACAGGGTTACCAGCGAATGTACTTGCTTGGAAGAGATCCCCTTTAGGGGCTAGTATGCTCATAACATCCTCTCTACCTGCTATACATGCTATAGTAAAGCCATTACTCATTGCCTTAGCAAAGGTAGATAGATCAGGCTTTACACCATAGTACTCCTGTGCACCTCCTAGTGCTAACCTGAACCCTGTTACAACCTCATCAAATATGAGTAATGAGCCATGCTCTTTAGCAACCCTGCTAAGATGGCTTAGGTAACCCTCCTCTGGCAGTATCAAGCCAGCATTTGCCATAACAGGCTCAACAATTATGCATGCTACATCATCACCATGCTTACTCATAGTATCATCTAATGCATTAATATCATTGTAAGGAACTATAAGTGTGCTATCCCTTATGCACTCTGGAACGTATTTATCTGCTAGAGTGTAATCATTTGCACCATGGTAACAGCCCTCAAACCTTACAACCTTGCTCCTCTTAGTATACGCTCTTGCAATCCTTATGGCATGGTATGTAGCCTCCAAGCCAGTGTTAACAAGCCTAACCATCTCAGCAGATGGTATACATCTATTTAATAACTCTGCAAGCTCAACCTCTTGCTCACTTGGCATACAGTATAGCGAGCCTTTATACAGTTGTGATTTAACCTCATCTATAACATCTTTAAATGCATGCCCTAATAGTAATGAACCATAGCCCATGCAGTAATCTATATAGGAGTTATTATCAACATCGTAAACCTTGCACCCTTTAGCCCTCTTAACAAAGAATGGATATGGCTCAAAGTACCTTATTGGACTATTAACACCTTTTGGAATAAGTTTAGATGCTTTATTGAATAGCCTTAACGATTCATCCATTTATACTTGTTAAATATTATAGAGTTATAATCTTATCTCTGCATTTGAGATAAAAATAGGATTTATTTCTTGCTGCTTGCTAGAATACTTAGTATTGTATCTACCAGCTTATCCTCTGGCATATCCCTCTCTCTTGAGAACTGATTATAAGCCATACCAACTACTAGATTATATGCGCCCTGTCTCCAACCAGTAACATACCATGAACCTTTGTAGAGGCTATCTGGTTTATTATCTAGCAAGAGAAGTACTCTATCTCCTACCTTGAAGGATGGGGAATCCTCAAATACAAACTCTGTAAAGTCTACCTTACCCCCAAGCACTTTAATAGTTATGCTATCATAATTAACATCTTTAGAGTATAAATATCTCTCAACCTTTATCACATATTCTGTATATACGAATTCAACACTTGTATTATCACTATCAAAGTCCTTCTTGCTAGGTTTCTCTTCTATAACCTTGCCTATAACTATGAGACTTGAGTCCTTTACTAAATCATCTAATGGTACTATCTCTAGAATAGCATTACCTCCTCCTTTAATAAGTGCAGGTTTTGCTATTGCTAGATATCCCACTACACCTGCTACTGCTACTATTATTGCTATTGTTATTAACCATTTATTGCTATACTTGTTAGTGCTACTACTAGTATGTGCCATGATCTCACCTATGTACCATATATTGATCTTAACCATGCTTTATCCTCGCTGAATAAACTCCTATAACCTCTTACTCTTGGCTCGCAATCATACATCACAGTGTACTCATAACAGTAGTAACTACCACTTAGCTTTGATGTATCCTTAAGGCTTACCATATGCCCAAACTCATGTATTGCTATACGCCTAAAATCTGGATAACGCTCTCCATCGGTGTACCACCTTACTGTGTTGTTAAATTTTATATCTGCATCTTGCAAATATCCAAACAAGCATGACCATATAGTTATTGCATAAGCTCCATTAATAGAACCCGCGTATATAGTATGAGGATTACTAGCTGCTTCATACAATGTAAATCTTGAATGCCCATTCCATGTTTCTCTAGCAATATTAAGTTCGCTGACCCATGTACTCCTAGGTATTCCTAACGTATCTAAACTTGAGTAATTATACTGAACATGCTCCACTGCACTCCACCATCTGCAACCATTGTACAATGGTACATGTGTAGCTAATACAGTACTCACAGTACTAAATAACATTGCTATACTAATTATAGTTACTATCTGCTTAACTAATGACAATAAGCAATTTACATATATCTGTTATATATATATCGGTCATGTCAATTATAGGAGTAGATTTAATATCTTATCTATTTATTTACCTCTTCCATTTATTATCTCAGCAGCCCTCTTTGCAAAGTATGTTATTATCATATCTGCACCAGCACGCTTTATACATGTTAGAAACTCAATTATAGCAGAATCCTCATCTATTAACCCTTGCATACCTGCTGCTTTAACTAAAGCATACTCACCAGAGACACTGTATGCTGCTAATGGGTTATCAAACCTATCCCTTGCTAACCTTACTATATCCAAGTATGCTAATGCTGGCTTAACCATGACTATATCTGCCCCTTCTAGTATATCCTGCTCTATCTCCCTAATTGCTTCCCTAGCATTAGCATAATTTAACTGGTAACCCTTACGTTCACCGAACCTTGGTGCAGAGTCTGCTGCCTTTCTAAATGGTGAGTAGAGAGAAGAGTAGTACTTTGCTGAGTATGACATTATTAGTGTATCCTTGAAGCCATTATCATCCAATGCCTCCCTTATAGCCCTAACCTGTCCATCCATCATTGCTGATGGTGCAACTACATCTGCCCCAGCATTAGCATGACTAACAGCTATCCTTGCTAATATATGCAATGTTGAGTCGTTATCTACAGTACCATCCTTCACCAATCCACAGTGCCCATGTGTAGTGTATTGGCATGTACATACATCTGTAATTACAACTATATCATCAGAGAACTCCTTCTTGATCATGCTTATGGCTTTTTGAACTACACCATTACCATCATACGCAGAGGTTGCATACTCATCCTTTGCCCTTGGTATACCAAAGAGCATGATTGCTTTAATACCCATATCTAGCAAAGATGATACCTCATCTACAAGCATGTGTAAAGGTAACCTATAGTACCCTGGTAATGAGTCTATAGGCTCAGCATTAGAGGCATCCTCTTTAACAAAGACTGGGCATATAAGCGAGCTTACATCTAACCTAACCTCTTGAGTTATATGCCTTATTGCATGGTTCTTCCTTAGCCTCCTTAACCTTAGGTAAGGGAATACATTGCTTGAACTGTAAGCCTTACCTCTATCCTTACTACTTAGGCTTAACTCATCTATCCTCATACCTGAACAACCTAGTTGCTACCTTTATCAACTCACTATCCCCATGCTCTGATGCCTTCCTTAACTCATCCATGGGTATGGATAGTATACTCTCAACTATTGCATAGCTCATCTGCTCTATTACCCTCTTCTGCTCCTCACTTAAACCATTAAGCATATTTAATGCCTTATCCAACTCCCTCTTCCTTATAGCATCTATTCTTCTAAATAAGGAGTCTATCATAGGCTCTACCTCAAACCTCCTTAACCTCTGTATCATAAGATCAACCTCTTGCTTAACAATGCTCTCAGCCTCATTTACCTTGCTCATCCTTATGCTCTTATTCCTCTCAACTATACCTGCTATCTCATCAAACCTTACAAGCCTTATACTGGGCAACTCTGCTACCTTGGGCTCAACAGTGCTAGGATTCGATATATCTACAATTATTAATTGGCTCTTACCCCTCTTTACCCTTAGATCAACTAAATGCTTAAGCCTCTCGTAGGTTAGTAGGTAGTATGGGGCTATGGTTGCTATGAATAGTACATCTACCCTATCAAGCATGAGCATGGCATCATCAAAGCATACAGGTTTACCTCCTATGGTATCAGCAAATGCCTTTGCCCTCTCTATGGTTCTGCTAGTAACCATGAAGTCTATACCTCTATTAATTAGTGCCTTTGCTATCATGCTTGCACCTTCTCCAGAGCCTATGAGGATTATACTCTTACCCTCTAAGCCATTAGCATACTCTTCAGCAAGCCTTACTGCTATTGAGCCATAGGATATACTCCCTTTACCTATATCAGTGCTCATTCTAACCTTAGAACCTACCCTTATAGCCTTATCAAGTATTAGAGTAAGGTACATGCCTATAGCATTACTCTTCTTAGCATGTTCATATGCTCTCTTTATCTGAGCAAGGATCTGATCCTCCCCAACTATTAGAGAATCAAGACCACATGATAATCTGAAGAGATGCATAATAACATCATCGTCTTTGCTTACAATTATACTCTTGCCTAACTCTAAAGCATCCATGCATATAGACTCTGCCCACTTGCTTATGATATATGATTCATCTTTATCATTAGTGCTAACAGCATAAAACTCAACCCTATTACATGTCTGTAGTATAAAGCACTCATCATAATATTCTTTAAGCATACTATACATATGATCTGTATCCTTTACAATGAACATCTCAAGTGCATGTACTGGAACCTGCTTGTATGTTACCCTAACATTAAATAATCTTACAGTAGATATCATTGTATATACACCTTCAACATATCCTCTACTCTATGCTTAGCATCATCTATCCTCTTGCTCTTAACCATCTCTTCTATCTCTTTATCCTTTATCACTGAGTATATGTAACTCTTTCTAATCTCTTGATTATGTATATGTTTTAATGCTAAACTCCTAGCATAATCTGCTACCTTTATCATCTCTATATCCTTATCTTTAATTATCCTCTTGAGTATACGCTCAGTCTTTATCCTTAGCATTCTAGCCATGGCAGGGCTACTACCCTTTGTTGATATTGCTATGAACAGTGTATCACCAATATTTATAACAGCAGGATGTATGAAGTCGCTTATGCTAGGATCATCTGCAGCATATGCTAATGCACCAATACTCCTAGCCTTCTCAACTATCCTTCTATTCAATTCCTTATCATTAGTAGTTGCTAAGACAAGGAAGGGTTTATCTAAAGAATCAAGTATGTTAAGGTTAAGGTTAGTTAGCCTCATCTTTATAACCTTTATCTTGCCCTCTTCTGCAAGTCTTGATAGATACTTGTTGAACCTATTACTTATAACTGTAATATTACATCCTTGTCCAAGCAAGGCTTTAACCTTCCTAGTACCTTCAACCCCTCCCCCTATAACTACAATGTTCTTACCCTGAACATTGATATCAACTATCAATACTGCTCAGCTAAGATTTGCTAGAATCTTATTTATAGCATTCGCACACATGGTTCTGTTAACTTAACTTAAATTATCCTCTAGCATAATGTACATACTAATCTATTAAGACTTCTTGCTAGAAGCATTTATACACCTTAATGCATAATTATGGTACTGTTGCTTCTTGCTCTTAGTATTCTATGAACTTACTTGCCTGCATCTGGTATTAGCCATGCTTAACCTTGTTTATCCATTGCCTATGATGTGTAAAGATGCAAATCCTAGAATTGGCGCCCTGGCCGGGATTTGAACCCGGGCCGCGGGTGTGACAGACCCGCATACTAGACCAGGATTTACGATTGCTTGCTATACAAGCAACCTCTATACTACCAGGGCACAATATTATACTGCTAAGAAGCCCTTTTAATATTTTATTCTTGCTATAGACTAAGGGTTTAACCATAATTATATGAAGAAATATATCATGGTAATGACCATTCCCATATCACTATGGGCCCGTAGCTCAGCCAGGTAGAGCATCGGTTACATACTAGTAGTAGTAGATGAGACTTTTAGCCTGCTGAGATGTAATAAGCAAGGAGGATATCCGGGGGTCGCGGGATCGAAGCCCGCCGGGCCCGTTATTAACCTATCCATGTTGCAAAGAAGAGAGGTTCTATAACTATGGTAACACTATTGCTAATCTCATCAAGAAGCCTCTTGCTAACTGGTTTATCTAGCGAGCCTATGTATTTTATTATATGCTCTCTCATAACCTTAGTAGTTATATCCCTATCGTATATTATGGATGCATCCCCTTTGCCTCTAACCCCTCTAGGTCTTCCATCTACTATATCATCTACAACAAAGTATACCTTAGCATTCTCCTTCAATAATCTAACCTTCTTACTTGCAATACTTGATGTTAAATAAAACCTATGCTCTTCATATGTGAACCATACTGGGTGCACTAAAGGGTAGCCATCCTTATCCATAACCCCTAGCCTCATAAGCAATGGTCTCTTTAAGAACTCCTCCACCTCGCTCATACTCATAGCCCTCCACCAAGGGTCTGCTTTTATTATCCTAACCATAAAGATTATTGCAATGATAGAATATATAAGGAAGAGCATATACTCTAGCATTAATGAAACGAGTGGGTATAGATGATATAGCAATATATGTACCTCCATTATATATAGACTTCAAGGACTTTGCTGCTGCAAGAGGGATAGAACCTAGCAAGTTAGAGTTTGGTATAGGAATAAAGAAGATGGCTATACCAGATAGCGATCAAGATCCTGCATGTATGGCAGCAAATGCATGCTTAAGGCTACTTAGGAAGAACGATCTTAAGCCAAGTGATATAGGAAGGTTGTATGTTGCAACAGAGTCTGGGTTAGATGAGTCCAAAGCCATGAACTCCTACGTTATAGGTATGCTTGAGCAGATATATGGCAAGGGTTCATTTGAGCATTGTGGAGGCATAGAGTGCAAGTTTGCATGTGTATCTGGCTCCTATGCTATATATGATAACACAAACTGGATAAGGTGCGATGAGCATAATGGTAAATGCTCAATAGTTGTTGTTAGTGATGTTGCTAAATATGATATAGGATCCTCTGGCGAGTATACTCAAGGTGCAGGTGCTGTTGCAATGCTTATAAAGGAGGATCCTAGATTACTTGCATTCGATCCAAAGGTTACATCAACGGTTATAAGCAATGAGCATGACTTCTATAGACCATTTGCAAGAGAGACACCAATAGTTAATGGTCAGTACTCTAATCTAGCATATCTTATATACGTTAAGAAGGCCATGCTTATGTATAAGCAGAAAGCAATAGAGACAGGGTTAATAAAGTTAAAGCCAGATGAGTCAATAATAGATCATATAGACTTGCTAGCATTGCATTTGCCATACTCAAAGATGGGTAAGAATGCTTTAGCATTCCTTCTTAGACATGAGTGGCGTAACTTACCAAAGTGGAAGGATATAATAGCAAAGATAGGGATGGAGGAGCCTAAGCCTCCAGAGGGCATGGGTACCATAGAGGCTATACTATCTGATAGAGAGTTCATGAAGAGAGATGAGGAGTTCAGAAGACGCTTCATGGAGACTGAGGAGTATAAGCAGGTATTTGAGAGTAAATTAGCAAGTTCATTGAAGGCATCTGAGATAATAGGCAATCTATATACAGGCTCATTGTACATGGGATTTAGGAGTGAGTTGGAGTTTGAGTATAAGAAGGGTAGGGACCTTGCTGGTCTAAGGGTTGGGTTTGCATCCTATGGCTCTGGCTGTAGTGCTATGGCATTCTCTGGTCTAATACAGGATAACTATAAAGAGGTAGTAAGTAAATTTGATCTAGAGAGGGAGATAGGTAATAGGGTAAGGATAGATATGGAAGAGTATGAGCAGTTACATAGAGGGTTAAAGAGGATAGAGCATAGAGTAGTAAGTAAGAGGGATGAGTTTGTACTAGTAAGCATAGGGAGTAGAGGAGAAGGCTTTAGAGAGTACATGTTTGTATCATAATGCATACAATTAGAGATAGATAATTTATTTTATTATTCTCTTTATTATTAATAATTGCTTTACTAATTATTATGAACAATTATGGAATGGGATTAATAGTAGCCAATTAAGTTGAATTGATATTGATTATGGGATATTATTACCTTGGTTATTAGAGCCTAGTATATCGCCTATAATACTACCTCCTGCTTGATTTCTTGCATTGAACTCCTCCTCCCTTTCACGTAGTATTTTAAGTACATAATCGTTAGGTATTGCATATACTACTACAGCTATAAGTATTAGTGAAACAGCAATTACAAGTATCTCCCACCTTATCTTATATATTGCCCCCCTATCCTCCATAGCCTCATATCTAGATGTACTAGAGTGATTTATATTCTTATGTATACTAAACTGCTTTGTTATTTAATACTAAAGAGTAAGTTAAATAAGATAAGTGTAATATTTTAATTCTAATCGATATTTCTTTTAATAAATAAATTAGATGAAGCGGTTACAATTAATTATATTCTATAAATCTTAACATAATATTTTAATATTTGTAATACATAATAATTATTATGAGTGTTAGGGTTAGTATGGTTGCTAAAGGTGCTCTTGCTGGGTTACTAGCATCTACTGTTATTGCACTCCTTATATTTATAGCAGAGTTGATTATAGGCTACCCTAATGGAATATTCTACACGGTGATCTCAGATGCCTTGAGTATAGATACTATGATAGGCTATAATAGTACTCTCGTAGGGCTCTTACTGCATCTAATAGCAGGGACAGTTATAGGTGTTATAGCATCAATACCATTTAGCAACATGCTCTCATTACTAGCATTAAATCTAGAACGTTGTATGCTTTATGGTACTATTCTAGGTATTGTTATATGGGTAACAGTATTCTTGCCTATCTCATACATGCTTATCATACCTTTACTTAATACTCATGAGTATGAGTTACTTGATAGAAATGGGAGTATGATAACATCGGATGATCTTAAAGAGCAGTTCAATAGGATAGTATACTCAGCGATAGGGTTCCATATCCAGTATGGTATAATATACTCCATAGTTCTATTCATGCTCATGAGAAGTATTGTAAAGCATAGAGAGGTACGAGATCTAATATAATTTTTAAATTAAGTTAAGGTTAATTGCTTAGAATTGATATTAAGTTTTATAATAATTATAATAACAATTACTTCTTTATTGCATCTTGTTTATATCACTTATGCATAATCTTCTCCTTCAGCAAGAGAGGTACTTCTGCTGGTCTCTTTGCTACTGGTACATTAGCCTTTGAGAACATACTAACCTTTGATTCTGCAGAGCCATATGAGCCATAGACTATTGCACCAGCATGGCCCATACGCTTCTCCTTTGGCGCACTCCTCCCTGCTATGTATGCTACAACAGGCTTACTGAAGTTAGTACTTATTATGTACTCTGCCAGCTGCTCTTCAGCACTCCCTCCAATCTCTCCAACTACCACAACAGAATCCACATCATCCCTATCCCTTATAAGTTCAAAGCACTCGATAAGAGTTAAGCAGTTTACTGGATCTCCACCTATGCCTAAGCATAGCCTCTGCCCAAAACCAGCAAGAGATAGCCTATATGATATCTCATACATAAGTGTACCACTCCTAGATATTACTACAGTACTGCCTTTAGTGAATGGTTGTGCTGGCATTATACCCAACTTTATTACATTAGGTACTATTATACCAGGTGTGTTTGGTCCTACAACTATAGCCCCATGTTCCCTTGCAAGTCTTATACACCTTAAAGTATCCTTCACTGGTACATGCTCTGGTATTGCTACAAGAAGTTTGATACCATTGGTTAGGGCATCTACTGCAGCATTAAGGAAGTATGGCGCTGGAACAAACATTACTGATATCTTTGCATCATGCTCCTTAACAGCATCCTTAACACTATCATACACAGGTATACCATTGAATATCTGCCCTCCTTTACCAGGGGTTACTCCAGCAACTATGTTTGTACCATACTCAAGCATCAACCTAGTATGAAGGCTACCGAACTTACCTGTTATACCTTGTATTATAACAGGTTTCTTATTGTAATCCTTATCCTCTCTACTCCCTTGCAGTATATTGAAAAGATCAGTAACCTTGCTTGAGAGCATGCTGTTACTCATACATATCATCTCCTATTATCTGTATCTGATACTGCATCTACTGCACTCTTTATAGCATCCTCTACAGAATCGAACATTACAGCCTTTGTACCCTTTAGCATCTCCCTTGCTATCTCTGCATTCCTACCAGCTATCCTAGCAAATAGTGGTACCTTGATTACACCATCCCTATATGCATTAACTATAGCCTGAGCAACTATGCTTGTATCAACTATACCACCAAATAGATTAACAAGTATAGCCTTTACGTTGCTTAACCTACTCACTAGATTCAATGCCTTGTATATGTTATCTAGCGTTGCCCCTCCACCAACGTCTAGGAAGCATGCTGGTCTTCCATTTGCATCAGAGAGCATATCCATGGTTGACATGACTAAACCTGCACCATTACCTATAACAGCAATGTTACCATCCAACTCAACCAATGAGAACCCTCCTTTCCTAGCCTCTGTCTCTATACTCTGCTCCTCAAATGCTCTTAGTTCCTCATGCCTAAAGAGTGCATTATCATCTATTATTACCTTGGCATCCAATGCTATTAGGCTAGAGTCTGTAACTGCAAGAGGGTTTATCTCTGCTAACTCAGCCTCCTTCTCATTAACCAACTTTAATAACCTTCTAGCAACATCTATAAAGATAGTGCTATCCTCGTTGAAGCCTAGGTAGGATGCTACCTCATATAATACTTTATCATTTGCTCTCTCATCGAATATATCTATCTCTTTAACTATCTTGTTGCTTACACTCTCTATATCAACACCTCCCTCTGGCGATGCTATCATTGTGTATGCCCTTCTACTCCTATCTAGGAATATTGAGAGATAAAGTTCTTTATCATGGGCTACGAACTCCTCAAGTAGTATGCTCTTAACAACCTCGCCTTGCACGCTCTTGCCCAGCATAGATGTAAAGTTATCCTCCAACTCCCTTGCATTACCGCATAACTTCACTATACCAGCCTTACCTCTACCGCCTATCTTAACCTGTGCCTTGAGTACCAAAGGGAAGCCTAGATCAGCAGAGTACCTTTTAGCCTCATCTATGCTTGAGGCTAGATAGCCTCTAGGTATCCTTATGCCATACTCTTTGAATAACATCTTTGCCTGATACTCTAATAAGCGCATAAGCAACCTTGGTATGCCTAGAATATAAAAGTTTATTCTTAATGCTATTGAATTATATATATTTAATATGAGGATAAATGATATAGTATATGCAATATAATATAATTAGTGTAATAGTTAACAAGGCTATAATATTTGTTATAGCCTCTTTAATACTAGGTATTACAGTGCCTAGTATTGTAATAAGTAACCTCTTCCCCTTGCTCCCATTATTCCTAATAGGCATGATGTTCTCTTCTGGCTTAATGTTAAGCATACACGATATAGTTAGCAAAGGTTTTAAACCATCTAGGCTAGCAGTTATTATACCATTACAGTATATAGCATCAACTCTGTTTGGGTTCATATCTGCATACTTGCTTATTGGTAGAGAGGATCTTATCTTTGGGCAGGTATTGCATGGCTCTATGCCTAGTGAGCAGACTATACCTGTATGGGTTAAGCTAGCAAATGGGAATATAGCATTATCAATTAGCATACTTGCATTATCAACATCGTTAAGCCCATTAGTATCTCCTGCCATAGTTTATGTATTAGTGGGTAAGATGGTAGAGGTTGACTATGTTGACATGATGCTATCACTTCTTATTACTGTCTTACTACCATTAGCCTTAGGTTCTATAATAAGGAGCAAGGTAAGCATAGTAAGAAGGTATGATGAACTTTATCAAGCATCATCAATATTATCTGCATTACCTACTGTGATGGTCATTGGGGCACTTGCATATACTTTAGCATCTGCAACCGCATTGATACTTGTATCTGCCTTCTTAGCATCGTTAATACATCTAATATCTACACTTGCATTAGGATTCTACATACGAAAGGCATTAGCATGGGATGAGCATGATGGTGTAGTTCTAATCTACAACATAAGTATGAAAGAGTTTACAGTAACATTAAGCATTTTAAGTAGCATGGGTCTAAGCCCAATCATAGGTTTACCAGCAGCATTGTATGGAATAATGCATATGGTTGCAGCGCCTATAATTGCAAGGTATTTTAGTAATAGGTTAGGCTCATTTTATTAATTCAAATTATGTGATGGAGAGGGTCTATTTATATATGGTCCTGATCCATGGCTCAACATACTCTTTAACCTTGATACATCATCTTCACTCCTCCTCTTTATATTAAGACTCTCTATAACCTCTGGAGCAAGTAGTCTATTCTTTACTATGAACCTTACTATATCTCTACTTGTTAATATCCCTACTATCTTACCTCTATTGGTTATTGGTAGATGGTTTATACCCCGTTCAACCATTACTGTAAGTGCTGTATCAAGACATGCTGTATCCTCTACCGTTACAATTGGTGTGCTCATAGCATTGGTTACCTTAAGATCTAGCCCATTAACACTCCATGCCAATGCTCTTACAGCATCCTTCTCAGTTACTATCCCCAATGGCTCCTTATTGCTATTTACTACTATAAGACTACTTACCCATGAACTACTCATTGTCTTTATAGCATCATGTAAAGTTGCATCTTTAGTTATGTATTTTACATCAGTTCTCATAACATCCTTAACAGTTATACTACTTATGCCCATGAGAACCCCCTCCCCATCAGTAGGGTGGTATGGTGGTAGTGATTACTCTTAACATTACCTCTAACACTGATGCTTACCATTGCAGCAAGGCTTGTTAACATGAACGCCCATGTAGAGATAAGTGCTGCATATAATATTATAGCATCTACACCATAAGCATTCACTGGATATGCAAGCATCAGTATAGGTATCACTATGGTGAATACCAACATTAGCATCTTATCCATTGCACGTACCATCCTTATCATTATATTATGCTTCATCCATACCACCCTACAATAATATTATAGTAAAGGCATGATATAAATATAATGATCATTACCAGAGTTGGTAATAGATTATAGAGTATAAAGTATATGTAATATAGGAAATTTAACTTAACTATCTATATTCATCAATTATTTTATACTAAACCAGATATAGCAATCCATTGCTATCTATGCTAAGATAATAGATTAATAATAGGCATATCAACCTGCATAGATTAAATTTTTAATAAGTAATCTGCACATAATAAATATGAACCTAAAATATGCAAGCGATGAAGAGGTTAGATATGCTATAAGTGCTGATCCTAAGATCAAGGCTATACTACCTATAGGCTCACTTGAGCAGCATGGTAAGCATCTCCCACTAGCAACTGATACAACTATAGCAGAGTATATTGCATCAAAGGTAGGAGAGAGGATAAATGCCCTAGTATTACCACCTATAAACTATGGCATATCATATGAGCATAAGCCATTATTCAACATAAGTATAAGCAGGGAGTCTTTAACAAGGGTTATAGAGGATATATGCTCTTCCCTTATATATAATGGTGTAAAGAGGATAATCATACTGAATGCACACTATGGCAATGAGCATGCTATACTCTCATGCATAAAAGAGATCAGTCTAATGCATCATAATATAATGTTAGCAAGTATACCATACTGGGTATTTATAGATGGTAGTGATCATGCTGGGATGAAAGAGACATCTCTTATGTTTGCAATAGATTCTAACATGGTAAAGACCGATAAGATAAAGATGGGCAAGGATATAAGACTAGAATCTGATCATGATGGAGGTAATGGTTATAATGCTAATGCTAATGCTAAGGTATCCATGGTAGTGTTGGATAACATCACCCTTTTAGCAGAGTCTATATCAAGGTTAACTGATGATGGTATAATAGGAGATCCTAGCAGAGCAAGTAAGCACGCTGGAGAAGAGATGCTTAACTTAATAATAGATAGTATAGTAGATGCCATAAATGCTATAGAGAGTATGTATGAACGATATTTAAATAGAAAGAGTTAATTTGATATATGCAATCGTATAAGGTTAAGTGATAAGCATGTCTGTAGATATGGCCGTTAAGGTATTGGATGAGAGCCTTGGAGGTGTAGTGTTAATAAAGATGAAGGGAGGCAAGGTTATAAGAGGTACTCTACTAGGCTACGATCAGCACATGAACCTGCTCTTATCAAAGTCTGAGGAGATACTAGAGGATGGCAAGTCTGCAGAGTTGGGTACAATAGTGGTTAGGGGAGATAACGTTGTGATGATATCACCAAAGTGATGAGCAATGAAAGGAACCCCATCGATGGGGAAGCATAACAAGGGCAGAGTTCATGTAAGGTGTAGGAGATGCGGGAGTAACTCTTTCCATGTAAGGAAGAAGCGTTGCTCAAGTTGTGGATTCCCAGATAGTAGGTTAAGGAAGTAGAAGAGTAAGTAGTAAGATCTAGCATCGAGTAGCAAGAAGTAAAGGATAATAGTAAGTAGTAAGGATGTTAAGTACTAATGATAGAGGCTATAATAGCAGCAGGACTAGCGGGTGCAGTAACTGTACTTGCAAGAGGAATACATCATAATACAAGTGTAAACCATTATACAGAGAGTGAGATTAAGGATAGGATAAGGCGTATGGCAGATAACAGGCTTAGAGAGTACAAAGAGCAAGGTAAGATAAGTGAGCATGAGTATATTTTATTATTAAACAGATATGATGAAAGTATGGTTAATAATAATAATCAATCAAAAGTTAGCAATAGTTTAAGTGCTAATAATGGTATTGTTATTACTTATGATCAGCATAATGGTTCATATTCTAATCCTAACCCTAATTCTAATTATTACCTAGATCTAGGTTCAAACACCTCTGCCTATACACTCATCACTACTATGAATAAAATACTATCTAGACTAGATGATATATATTCAAAACTTGAAGAGAGGAGTCTAAATAATAATAGTAAAGAGCAGGGAAGGAAGATGCTTAATCTAGGAGAGTATAACAACGTCAAGGTGCACCAAAATAAGAGCATTACTAAAACTAAAAAAGATTACAGGTATAATAATAGTAAGAATAAGAAGAGGGAGGAGGAAGAAGAGTATAAGGAAGGAGATCAGAGAGATAAAGGGCTTGATCCTCTACCAATGAATACAATTAATGATAATAATGATAATAGTAACAATAACAATTACGAGTTTAATGAGATCGAGGAGTTAAAGAAGCAGATCGTTGATATGATATCAAAGTTAGAGAAAGAATGATGACTAGGGATTAAGATTAAAATAAGCGCACTCTTCTGTAAGATGTATGTTCATAAATCATAATATGCTTCCCAATACTCTATTAGAGGAAATAACTGATGGAATGGTTATAGGCTTAGGTTCAGGTAGAACTGTTGCCCTTATCCTTGATACACTTGTTAATTCAATAAGGGGTAAGAGAGGTAGTAGTAGTGATGAAGGTAATAAGAGTGCAATCATAAACATTGATTCATTAAGGTTCATACCAACATCACTTCAGATAAGGCTTAAGGCTGAAGCCCTTGGGCTCAATATTATAGAGCCTTTACCATGTATAGATATTGTATTTGATGGTGCAGATCAGATAGATCGCAAGTTAAATATGATAAAGGGTGGTGGAGGGGCATTACTTAGGGAGAAGGTACTAATTCATGCAGCTAAGAAGGTTATGATATTTGCTGATGAGAGCAAGTATGTTGATAGATTAACATTGCCTATACCAGTAGAGGTTCTTCCATACGCTAGATCCTATGTTACTAAAACTCTGATAGATAGGTTTAATGCTAAACCAGTAATAAGGGTTAATGATAAAGGTTATCCTGTAATAACAGAGAATGGGAATATAATACTTGATACTACAATTGATATTAGCAAGTATTATGATAATGGCAAGGATAAACTTGTTGAGTTAGAGCATGAGATTAAATGTATAGCAGGAGTCATAGAGGTAGGCTTATTCACAAAACATGCTGATGTTTATTATAAGATTATGAAGGATAATAAGATTGAGGTAATAAAATAATAGCATTATTATTGATTAGGATTAGGATCTCTTGCAATATAAAGCCCATATCCTTTCTTACCTACAATATTACCATGCTCCATAACTATGCTTCCTCTAACTATAGTGTATACAGGCCATCCCTTAAGGAGCATTCCATCATATATGGAGTAATTAGAGTATGATAGCAACCTCTCATGATCAACCTTCTGCTCCTTCTTTATATCTATAAGCACTATATCAGCATCGTAACCTTGCTCTAACCTACCTTTGGTACTTAACCCAAATATCTTAGCAGTATTAAGGCTTGTAACCCTAACTAGTTGCTCTAGTGTTATCCTGCCTTTGTTAACCCCTTCACTAAGAAGCACTGGTAGCATGGTTGCTAGCCCTGGGAATCCTGCTAAGGCATTCCATACACTATTATCTGCTATCTTCATCTCAAGCCTATTGGCAACATGATCTGTTCCCATGCAGTCTATCAAACCAGAGGCTAAGGCATTCCATACCCTAGCATTATCCTCCTTACTCCTTAGAGGAGGTACAACCTTTCCCCTTACATCAAACTCATATGTATGCGTAAGGTAATGAGGGCATGTCTCAGCATATATCTTTAAACCCTTAGCCTTTGCACTTGCAATAGCATCCAATGCTAAAGAGGAGCCTACATGAACTATGTATGCACTTGCATCATACTTGCTTACAAGATCTGCTATATGCATGATAGCATTGTACTCTGCTATGCTTGGTCTAGCATCACTCCATGCCTTAAGACCATCTAACCCTTGCTCCTTGCACTTTAGCATCCCAGCATAGCATATATCTGCATCCTCTGCATGTACTAGAGTTAAGCAGTTTAGCATAGATACCTTGCTTATTGCCCTCTTTACCATATCTTCAGTAGTATTAACCTTAGCATACTCAAGCCTACTTGTGTAAGGATCTATATCCATGTATATGCCTCCTAACTCACCCTTTAGGTTCATGTAAAGTTTAAAGGATGTTATCCCATTCCTTATGCAATACTCTAACTCCTTATCCTCAAGATGCTCATCCATGAGTATTGATGCATGGTAAGCATAATCCACATAATGGGAGCCTTTACTTGCATTAAGATGTGCTGCAAGTTTATCTGTATATTTAGTATATAGTCTAAGCATCCTCATCATTGTAGTTACACCTCCTACTGCTGCACTCCTTGACTCACTCTCTGCAGCAAGGTCTATTGGGGTAAATACGCCATAGTGTACATGAGGATCTATAAGCCCTGGTATTGCATATAGGTTAGATGCATCTATCTTAACACTTGCATCATACTCATCTACACTTAAACCCTTGATCTTACCATCATCTATAACAATATTCCTCTCTACTATACCTATGCTAGGTATTACAACCTTAGCATCTCTTATAAGCATATCTATGCTCATGCATGAAGTAATTTTTATTATGCTATTTATGCAATACTATAGGATGGCAAAGGACTCAAATGCATCTTTAATAGATAGGATAAGGAATGGTAATAATAATAATGCAATAGTTGTACCAGGGGTTTACGATGCCCTAAGTGCAAAGATAGCAGAGCATCTAGGCTTTGAGGCTGTATTCCAGTCTGGGTATAGTGTATCTGCAAGCATGCTAGGCTTACCAGACTATGGGTTGCTTAATGCTAACGAGGTTATAGAGCAGGCAAGGAGGATAGCAAGGGCTATAAGTATACCATTGATAGTTGATATAGATACTGGGTATGGCAATGCCTTAACTGTAAGAAGAGTTGTTAGGGAACTTGAGGATGCTGGTGCAAAGGGTGTATTCCTTGAGGATCAGGTATGGCCTAAGAGGTGTGGTCATATGCAAGGGAAGCAGGTTATTGCTAGGGATGAGTATATACAGAAGCTTAAGGCTGCATTAGATGCTAGAAGGAGCAGTGAGTTCATAGTTGTTGCTAGAACAGATGCATTAGAACCTTTAGGCTTGGATGAGGCTATAGATAGGGCAAATGAGTATGCTAGGGTAGGAGCAGATCTTGTATTCATAGAGGCTCCTAAGAGTATAGATGAGATGGCAAGGATATGCAGAGAGGTTAAGGCTCCAACTGTAGCAAATATGATAGAGGGAGGGAGGACACCATTGCTTAGCATAGATGAGTTGGAGAGGTTAGGTTATAGGCTTATACTGTTCCCATTAACAGCTGTATTTGCATCTGCTTATGCTGTTATGGATGCACTCTCATTGCTAAAGGCTAGGAGGGATACTAGGAGTATAATGCATAGACTGCTAACTTTTAATGAGTTCAATAAACTTGTTGGGCTAGATGAGTTAAAGATGCTTGAGAAGAAGTATTCATCATAATAAAATAAAATAATGTTATTATTTACTTGCGCCTACTGTAGGCATAGAATGTTGCAAAGCCTGCACCAGTGAGTGCTAATGCTCCTAGTATGCTCTCAGGAACTACCATGAACGAACCTACATTAACATGATGCGTTACTCCTACTCCAATGGTGTTGTTTGGTGTCTCAAAGCAGGCTACTACCTTGTATGTATCTCCAGGTTGAGCACTCGTAGGTACAGTGAATGTATCACTCCTACTCCATGAAGATGGATTATCACTACCTCTTGTGTATAGATTAGTCTGTACTATGTTATCATTCTGGTCTATCCATACGAACCTTATCCTGTTTGCCCCTGTGCCATTGTCTGTAACAGAAGCAGTTGCAGTTATATTATCACCTGGTAGTACATTGCTCTTATCTAAAGTTAGGGTATGTGCATCACTAGATTGCTCCACATATGGCCTACATTCTTGGTCTGCTGGTGGTGGAGGAGGTCCTCCAGTAGCATATGCATTACTTACTACTGTTACTGCTACCATCAATGCCATTACACTAAGCCCTGCAAGTACGGTGTACTTCATCGCATTATATTATAATTGTATGTATAAATGCCTTACGTGTATAAAACATGTAAGATATATTATATAACAACCTATTATTGTTATTAACTACTACTCAGCAGATAGATCCCAGTAGTGTGCATTCTTAAACCCTTCCAGTGGAAGGTTCAATGATCTCCACTCCTTTAATGATTTTGCATATAATCTAACATTGCTATGTCCTACTAACCTTAGTGCATAGTATGATAACCCAGATAGGGTACCAACGCTCCCACAGTAGACTACAACCTCATCATCCATGCTTATCTTACGGTTCCTTAGCATCCTTGCTATCTCATCTTTACTCTTGAGTATCCTATCCTCAGCAGAGAATGCCTTCCATGGTATGTTTATGGCATTTGGTATATGATGATCAAGGTAATTAAGCCTCTCTCTAACATCCAATAACCTACTCTTGCTACTCTTGCTATCAACTATACTCTTTATATACTCATAATCTGCTAGTATGCTAGAATTAACACTTATGCTAAGATTACTATTGCTAGTTATTATTGAACTACTGCTATTGCTCTTACCATACTCAAGATCAAAGCCTAACTCCTTCCACATGTTATAAGTTACTGATAATAGTGATACCCTCTCATACCCTAGATACTCTAGCGTCCATGCAACCCTTGCTGCTAATGCACCAAATGTATCATCGTATACTATTACATGCTTAGTACTACTGCTTACATCTAAACCTATGCTAGAGAATAAACTTGCTAATGCTAATGGATCCATACTCTCTATAACCCTTGCTAAGGGTAATGATACAGCACTTGGTATATGCTCCCTAGCATACTCCTCCTCTCTCCTAACATCAATCACAAATATGCTTGGATCCTTATCCTTTATACGCTTATATAACTCCTCTGGCTCAACTAGCACTGGGTACCTCCTTGCAAGCATCATGCAGCACACTCACCCTTTGCAGTCCTTACTATGAACCTATTATCACTACCATAGTCCATGTAAGCCTCTGGCTCCTTATCAGGCTCTGGTAACCTTGCTGCCTCATCTATTATTGCCTTCAATGCATTAATATCCTTAACATTACCATTACCTTCACCCTTAAGCACTCTATCTATCCATGAGGCAAATGACTCACCATCTTTACACTCTTGCTTATAAACATCTATCAATCTAAGTATAACATCTATGATCCTCTTTGCTGGTACCCTTGCTACTACAGTGCCTAATGCATTATCCTTACCTACCTTTCCTCCCAATAGCATGTTGTATGCTGGGGTAAGGGTATTGTTTATCCTTATTGCAGCACCAAAGAAGCCTATGGTAGCTATCATATGCTGCCCACATGAGTTTGGGCATCCACTTAACTTTATTGTAGTATCCTTGAATGCTTGATTCATATCAAGCCCTAGCTCTATTAACCTGCTCCTTATCTCCTTTGCTAACCTATGTGCATTTGTTATTGCTAAATTGCAAGAGGTTGTACTTGTACAGCCTACAACTGCTGTTACCCCTAGGGCACCATAGTTTGCTAATCCTACCTCCTTTAATGCATTGTATAACTCAACCAGTCTATGCTCTTTTACAAATCTAATGGCAAAACCCTGCCATGGGGTTGTAATAACATATCTCTCTAAAGAGAACTCCTTGCATATATTTGCTAATGCCCTTAACTGTCTAGCAGTAACATCCCCTGCTTGCAATGGTATAAGCACTGTAACATATCCTCTCTGCTTCTGCTTAACTACATTGCTACTATACCATCTATCAAAGCCATCTGGAGGGTTGAATGGCTTAAACTCAATATGATCATAACCATCATCTTGCACTTGTGCCTTATCTTTATCCTTAATATCTAACTTAACCAATACTGACTTGGTTAGATTAACTATACTCCTCTCCTTCAATACAAGCTCTTTAAACTTCTCAAAACCCATATCATGTACTAGATAGCGCATCCTATTCCTATGCACCTTCTCCCTATCACCAAGCCTATCAAATAGCCTTATAACAGCCATTGCAGTAGGCAGGAGCATATCCTCTGGTGTAAACTCCTCCAACTCCTCTGCTAGATACGATGCTGGTCCTAAGCCTCCCCCTATGTAAACCTTGAACCCCCTTACTAATCTACCATCACCATAATCCTTTATCATTGGTACTAGACCTACATCTGCTATCCTAGCATAACTATGCTCATCACAGCATGCAAAGTTAAACTTGAACTTCCTTGGGAGGTTCTGGCACATAGGGTTCCTTAGGAAGAACCTTGCTAATGCCTTAGCATAAGGTGTTACATCGAATGGCTCATTTATGCATACTCCAGCGAATGGTGAGCATGTAACATTCCTTACCGTATTACCACAAGCCTCTCTAGTAGTAAGCCCAACCTCTACAAGCCCTTGCTCTACTGCTGGTGCATCATCAAGGTATACCCAATGTAACTGTATATTCTGCCTAGTTGTTACATGTGCACTGCCTATAGAGAAGTCCTCACTTAACTTTGCTATCCTTACAAGCTGTCTAGGGGTTAGTATACCAGCAGGAACCTTTATCCTAACCATAGTGTAATCCTTGTTAAGCCTTGAACCATACATGCCATGTTGTAGCCTAAAGCGCCTAAACTCCTCATCACTTATCCTACCCTCTCTATATAACCTTACCATCTCCTCAACACTCCTTACCTCCTCAGGTAAGCCCCACTGTTCAGTTACACTATCATCATTAGCCTGTTCAATATTCTTTTGCATATAAGGATCAGATAACATTGTTATATTTAAAACTTGTTTAGATAATTCTATGTAATCATACACAAAAATTATATAATATATTACTTATGCATGTGCAATAATAGTCATAACAGAGCAGCTTATGCATGCTTTGGTACAAACCTCTTTGTTATAATAGTTGGTACAACTGCACTTAGTATAACAGCTATAACAGTAATAGAGAACTGTTCTTGTGTAAGCAGACCAAGATCTCTCCCTATTGTAGCTGTTATTGTACCAACTGTAAGCCCAGTGCTTAACAAGAGTGTTGAGAATGTAGGAGCCTCAGGTATATACCTCTTGCATAATATATAACAGCCCCCAAACTTTGCTAAGATCTTTACTACAAGTAGCATAATTACTATCACTACATTCTGTACTATAGCACTTACCGATATAAGCATCCCTGCTCTTATAAAGAATGCTGGAGAGAGTATTGTGAAGGTTATACTTCTCATCTTAGCAAGTATATGCTCATGCTTCTGTAGAGTACTAGCAAATATAAGCCCTAGGGTAAATGCACCAAACACAGCATGCATACCTGCCTTATCTGCAAAGAAGGATATGATAAAGAGTAAGGCAAAGATAGATCTTAACTCTATCTCAATAACCTTATTTCCATACTTGGATACAAGTGCACTCATAAGCCTTGGTATCACTAATACTAATGCTGCAAGGGTAGGGAAGAATGCTAATGTTATGATACTAAAATTAGGTTCAATCAGGCTTATGCCAATTATAGTAAGTATATCATTAACAAACGTTATTGCTATTATAGTCCTTGCAAACTCTGTACGTATTATATTATACTCAGCAAGTACAGCATAAACCACTGCTACTGAGGTTGTTGTTAAGGCTAAACTAGAGGCTAACTTTGTGCTAAACTGCCAATCCGTGAATAATGTTAGGAATACCATCTCTCCTACAAGAGGAGCTACAAATGCTAATGTGCCTATTAAAGCACTCTCCTTAAACCTCTTCCTAAGCAGTCTACTCTCTACCTCAACCCCAGCTAGGAATGTAAGTATTAGGCCACCAAATGTTGCAAGGAAATCAAGCCATCCCTCTATCTTTAATAGGAGGATGTTTGCTAATACTATGCCCATAACAACTTCTATTATGGATGAGGATATCTTTACCCTTGAACTTACAATCCCTGCTATTACTATGGATGATGCGATTATAGCACTATTGTATAGATCAACCAATAGGCATCATACCCCCGTTCTTGTAATGCTCATCTATGCTCATACTAAATCACTCTTTCTTTATAATAGGCATCATCAGCCCTGGGGGCGGTTCAGGCATTAGATAACTAATGCCTAGGCGGATGCCATCGCCTACCTTCATACCTATCTAAAGAGGAATTTAAAAATGTTACTAGATAATGGATGTGTTTAATCTAAATAGTTTTACATCCATAAAGATATGTACCTTTTAGCAACTCTACATAGTAACAATAGATCAATAGCAATTAATTTTTAATTTAAATAGATGCTCTATTGATTAATAACCATGGGTATAAGGCTAGAGGTTAGCAAGGTTATAGATGCACCAATAGATAGAGTATGGAGTATAGTTAGTGATCTTGATAATGAGCCAAAGTACTGGCATGGTACAAAGAGTGTAAAGAACATAAGCAAGGATGGTAATACAATAACTAGAGAGGTTACAATAGCATTCAGAGACTCCTTATGCAAGGAGGTAGTAAGCATAGAGCCTCTAAAGAAGATTGATATTAATATACTAGATGGTCCTATGCAAGGGCATAAAGTGATAACTCTAGAGGATATGAATGGTAAGACCAAGGTTAATGTGCTATGGGATATAAGACTAAAGGGGATGCTCTCAGTATTCTCATCCATGGTTAAAGGGCATATAGAAGAAGGTACAAAGGATGCATTGGAGAGGATAAGTAGTGCTGCCATATCTAAGTCAATTAATAACAGTTAATTCTAGAAAATAATAAATTAAATAGCAAATACTATTACGCTATATGCTAATGTTAAATGATGCAAGTATGCTACTAACTATTATCAATGCTATTATGCTATCTATAGCATTAGGAGTATTGGGTACATGGATATACTTCTTAGCATATGCATTGAAGACTTACAAGCATGCTCCTAAACTTGCTTATGATGAGCATAATGCAATAAGAATAAGCAGATACCCTAGTGTAGATATAATAGTTCCAGCAAGGAATGAGGAACGATTTATATCAAGGTGCCTTGAGTCATTGCTTAAGCAGGATTACAGTAACTATAGAGTAATTGTTGTTGATGACTGCTCAACAGATGATACACCAAATATAATAAGTGATTATGCAAAGAGGATGGGTAACAAGATAACATTTATACGCTTAAATAGTAAGCCAGAGGGTTGGGTTGGAAAGAACTGGGCATGCTACAATGCATATACTCACTCTAATGCTGAACTACTGCTCTTTACAGATGCTGATAGCTTACATGATAAAAGATTGCTAAGCCTAGCAGTATCAAACATGCTTAGCAATGATCTAGATGCCTTAACCCTAGTACCTAGGCTAGAGTGCATAGATAGATGGAGTAAGATAACAGTACCTTTGCTATTAACATTTCTATACTCAAGGTACTCACCATTAAGGGTTAATAGCAGTAAGCATGATACAGGCTACTTCTTTGGTAGTTACTATATAATAAAGAGGAGTGTTTATGAGTACATAGGTACACATAGCAGTGTTAGGAATGAGATAATAGAGGATGGGGCATTAGGAGCAAGAGCAAAGAAGCAAGGGTTCAAGATCAGGATGTACCTTGCTGACCATCTATTCTATGCAGTATGGTCTAGGGATCTTAATACCCTTGTAAATGGTCTTGCTAGGCTTATTGCTCCAATATATGCTGTTAGCAAGGCAAAGGCTATAGGTATAGTAGCATTAACCTTCTTCCTCTTTGTATACCCTTTACTATCATTACCATACTCATTACTTGTTAGCAGTATACAATTAAGTCTATACCTACTGTATTCTAGCATAGCAACAATTATTATTATGATAATAATATCAATGCTAAATACAGTAAAGGGTGTTGGTATAAAGGTAAACCCTATCCATGGTCTGTGTATGCCTTTAGCATCACTTATCATATTCTATGGATTCCTTAGTGGGATTAAGAAGAGCAAGCATGGTGTTGTATGGAGGGATAGAAGCTACTCTTACCATAATTATAGAGCAGATGGATTTAAGCTATGATCCAGTATTCATAATTTACCAATTATTAATAAGTAAAGAAAGCTAAAAATACCTAGAGCAATAGTAAGAAGTAGGTATGCCTATAACAGATACATTCAAGAAGCAGTTGGCACAGAGGCGTAGACTATTCTTTAAGATCTGCTTCAAGTGTGGGGCAAGGAACTCCATAGATGCTATAAGGTGTAGAAAGTGCAGGGGCGATAAGATGAGATTAAAGAATAGAGCTCTAGGAGCAAAGAAGTAAGTTGTATAATAATAATAATATAATAAATAATATAATATAGATATAGTAACCATATAAGATTTAAGATCTATTATAAGACTAAACTATAGAATGGATTGATAATGGTAAATGATTTATAGTAAAAATATACAATCATCAAATTACAAATATGAATGTATAGGGCGGGTGGTCTAGCATGGTTAGGACGTGGCTCTCACACAGCCAAGGTCAAGGGTTCAAGTCCCTTCCCGCCCATCATTATATATTGGTATGAGTGTGTACAACTACAAGCAGAGGATAGAGTGCATGGAACATAATTCAGAAGGTTACGCATATTTAACTAAAGACCAAGACTTTCAGATGAGTATGCACTAAATAAGATCATGATGGATAATCTCATTAATGTATCTCAACTAGACTTCCTTTAGTTTAGCCTTGATAGTATTAACTAGCTCTGTTAAATTATCCTTTAGTAGTTCAAGGAAATCATAAAACTCCTTATCGTTTGGATCTCTACCAAGTATTCTTCTATGCTGATAATAGAATGAGTTATATACTCTTCCTATTATTATACCTAGCATAAGTGCATCATTTATTGATAAATCCTTCATGCTATTGTTAATTATCTTAACAATCTCATTAATCCTATGGGTATCAGATACACTCTCCTTTATCTTTGCATTAATTATTCCTTTTATCCTATCTTCCATATTAATCTATTAGGCTACAAAATAAATACAGTTTAATAACTCTAACTATCTTCTTTGATGCATTAATGCATTACTAAGGTTAACATTGACTAACTTAGCATAGACATCATACTCTTTACTAGGATCACCTCTAAGCCCATAGGTATATGCTATACAGTTACCCAAGCATCCACAACGCTCACATATTGGCTGTGGCATGTTAGGATCAGCACTGCCCATGCTGCATGGGCTCTTTATCCTACCAAATGCATCAACAGCAACACACATCCAGTTAGGGCATCTTGCACCCCATGGTCTTCTAAATGTATTCAACTGTGGTATTGTATTTAATATGAATGTGTAGTACTCCTTCTTAAGCCTTATAAGCTCATCTATAACCTCATCCCTCTCTTTACCAAATGGTAGCCATAATGGATCGTTCTCACTGAATGGTGTGTAGAACTGGAATACCAAGCCCTCAACAAGGTCTATCCACTCATTAACCATATCTTTAACATACTTGTAGTTTAATGTATTTATGGTCATGTTAACTGTAGTATAGAAGCCTTTTCCTTTCTTACCATATGTACTTGTGAACTCTCTTACATTGCTCTTTATCTTATCGTATGTCTTACCCCTAATCATATCATGCACTTCCCTAGGACCATCAACTGATACTATGTATAGCACTATGCCCTTGAAGAACCTTATAGGCATGGTACCATTTGTAACTACAGTGCATTTACCATACATCTCATTGCTAAAGAGTTCTATAACATCTGGTCTAAGGTAAGGCTCGCCTCCAAGCAAGTATACATGGGTTACATTGAACCTCTTCTTGAATATCTCATCTATCACATGCTTCCATCCCTCAAGGCTTAACTCCTGCATGCTTGAGTTCCTGCTCATCCACCAGTAGCAGTGTGAGCAGTGCAGGTTACAGTAGTTTGTTATATCCGCTGAGCCATAGAATGGTGTTCTCTTCCCTAGCATGGATTTTATTGCCTTACCATATATATGCCAATACTGCTTATCGAACAGTAGATTTATAATATTCTTTGCATCATAGGCATTAACCATAATTTTAATTTATATGGTTGATATTTAAAGTTTATTTTATTATGGTAGGAGGCTTATTTGTAATAATAATTCATTATACTTTATGCTATTGCTTCTTACTGGTATATGCCTAAAGTATGTATGCTAACTTACACACTAATGCATATCTTGATATGCATTATTACTTATGGTATGGCTGCAATAAGCCTAAGCAACAATAACAACAAGACAAGGAAGCATAGGAGAGGTATACTAGGTATAGAGTCTGCAATAGTAATGATAGCATTCGTTGTAGTAGCAGCAGCATTAGCATTTGTTGTATTGAAT
>Ga0079996_116587_pt1 | contig 93359 bp, 91 predicted proteins | sample PerSpoAPS_AMetaG_FD_69199 | JGI IMG/M metagenome (GOLD analysis project Ga0079996, IMG submission 69199) | Thermal spring microbial communities from Yellowstone National Park, Wyoming, USA - Perpetual Spouter A (PS_A) MetaG (SPADES assembly)... | ecosystem: Environmental > Aquatic > Thermal... | reverse complement strand
AAGGTTAAAATTTCAAAACTTGAAAATCGCAATAAGGTTTCCAAATTGGCTTGGAGATTTGGTAATGTCAATTGGATTTTATAATAAAGTTAAGGAAGTATTTAAAGATGCTAAAATTTATGCTATTGTAAAAAGTGAGATTAGTGAGCTATTGAGCTTATTTGGGAATTTTGAGAAAGTTTATGAGTTTTCAAAATCTAAATATAATGGAATTCTTGGAATATATAATTGGTCAAAAGAAATAAATGAAAAATTTGACATTTATTTTTCACTTCCAAATTCATTTTCAAGTGCCTTAATGGGATATTTTTTAAGAGCAAAGGAAAGAATTGGATATAAAAATGAATTTAGGAGTTTTCTACTTACAAGAGCTTATAATAAACCTAAAAATTTACATAGGGTTGAAGAGTATTGCTATTTACTAAAAGATTTTACTGAAAATTCACTTAAAAATATAAATGTAAAGCTTGATATTGAACCTGATGAGAGTATAATGAAATTAAATTCAGAATATAAAATTGCGATAAATATAAATTCCGAAGCACAAAGTAGAAGAATGTCAATTCCAAAGTGGGCAAAAATTATAGAATTTTTAAAAAAAGAAATTGATGCTTACTTTATACTAACAGGCTCAAAAAAGGATATTAAAAGGGTTTATTGGTTAGTTGAAACATTAAGTGATAAAAATAGAATTATAAATTTAGCAGGAAAGACTAATTTAATTGAGCTTTCTAAAATTATAAAAGCTTGTGATTTAATGATTTCTACTGATTCAGGTCCTGCTCATCTTTCTAATGCTTTAAGTGTTAAAACAATCGTTTTATTTGGAGCAGGTGATGAAAATAATACCGCCCCCTACAATAAACAATTTTTAAAAGTTATAAGAATAAATTTAGATTGTTCTCCTTGCTTAAAAAATAAATGTCCTCTTTCCGTCCCAATATGTTTAGAAAATATAGAAGAAACTCAGATTATTAATATTGTAAAAAATTACTTACCAAAAAAGTAAGAAATTTTTTAATACTTTAAAATTTTCACATATGCTAAAAATAACTTTAAAAGGGGGGCAAAAATGAAAAACAAAATTTTTTTAATAATAACTTTTTTCTTGATAAGCTGTTCAAGTAGCAAAGTAGAAAAGTCTGAAAACAACGGCGATATAGGTATCGGTCCTATAAAAAAAGTTGAAATTTCGGGAAATATAGATATGAATTTAGTTAATGAAGGTAAGAAAATTTTTGAATTGAAATGCTCCGCTTGTCATAAATTAGAGGAGAGATATGTAGGTCCTGCTATCAAAGGTATAACAAAAAGAAGAAAACCTGAATGGATAATGAATATGATTTTAAATCCTATTGAAATGACACAAAAAGACTCTACTGCGAAACAATTATTATCTGAATACTTAGTACAAATGACATTTCAAGATATAAAAGAAAGCGAGGCAAGGGCAATTTTAGAGTATTTTAGATATATTGACAAGGAGGAAAAGTGATGTTATGTGCGAGGTTGTATAGTTATAAAACGAGCTTTGTAATAGAAGAATGTCCTGATCCAGAGATTATTGACGATAGAGGTGTTATAATTAGGGTAAAAGGAGCGGGTTTTTGTCATTCAGATATTCATATTGTTGATGGTGAAATCCCTATCCTACCCAAAATGCCTATTATTCTTGGTCATGAGAATGCAGGTATAGTTTATAAAGTTGGTAAAAGTGTAAAGAATGTTAAAGAAGGTGATAAAGTTGTAGTTTATGGAGGTTGGGGATGTGGTTATTGTAATTATTGTATAAGAGGTGATGAGCAATTATGTTTAAATCCAAGGTGGGTAGGACTTTCAGAATATGATGGAGGTTATGCACAATATCTTTATGTTCCTGATGAGAAATATCTCGTAAAATTGAGTAATTTAGAGCCGGAAGTTGCTTGCATTTATACTGATGCTGGTCTTACACCTTATAGAGCTTATAAGAAAATAAAAAATTTGATTGAAGGTGAAGAATTTGTTCTCTTAATTGGTTGCGGGGGTCTTGGTCAATTTGGTATAAAAATTTTAAAAGCTTTAACACCTGCTAAAATTATTGCCATTGATATAAATGATGAAAAATTGGAAAAAGCAAAGGAATATGGGGCGGATTATATTATAAATTCAAATTTGGAAAATGCTTATGAAAAAATTATGGATTTAACTAATGGTAATGGTGTAATAGCAAGCTTGGATTTTGTAGGTAGTAATCAAACACTAAGTTTAGCTTTAAGAAGTACGAAAAATAGTGGTAAAGTTATACAAATTGGTTTAGCGGGGGGAAGTGCAAATATAAAAATTCTTGAAAATACTAAATTTGAAGTATCTTTTGAATTTAGTCTTTGGGGTAATTTGAAAGAATTAAGAGAGCTAATATCCTTAGCAGAAATTGGAAAAATAACACCTATTGATATTGAGCTTTTTGAATTAAAAGATATTAACGATGTTTATAAAAAACTAAAAGAAAACAACATAAAAGGAAGAGCGGTAATCAAACCTTAAAAGGAGGTAAAATATGAAGGCGAAAACAATTCTAACTTTGGTGCTTGGAGCAATAACCATTGCTTTGGCGTTTTATGGTTGTCCAAAGAAACAAACCGCAAGTTTGTCCCTTGATGTTGCTGCAAAGAAAGTTTATGTTCCTCCTGGTAAGTACGATGAATTTTATGGATTTCTTTCAGGTGGATTTTCAGGGAATTTAATGGTTTATGGTATTCCAAGTGGAAGGTTATTTAAAATTATTCCTGTATTTTCGGTTTATCCTGAAAATGGATATGGATTCTCAGAGGAGACAAAAGCACTCTTAATGACATCACATGGATTTATTCCTTGGGATGATTATCATCATCCTGAATTATCTCAAACAAATGGCGTTCCTGATGGTAGATGGGTTTTTGGAAATTCAAACAATACACCAAGAGTTGCCAGAACAGATTTAAGAACATTTACAACTGTTGAAATTATTGAGATTCCAAATAGCGGTGGCAATCACTCATCACCATTTATTACAGAAAATACGGAATATGTTGTAGCAGGAACAAGATTTTCCGTTCCTATTCCACAAAGGGATGTTCCAATCGCTTTATATAAGGAGAACTTCAAGGGTGTTTTAACATTTATAAAAGTTGATCAAAATACAGGAAAAATGGATATAGCATTTCAATTATTAGTTCCTGGATTTAATTATGATTTGGCTCACTGCGGAAAAGGACCTTCTCATGATTGGTGCTTCTTTACTTCATATAACTCTGAGCAAGCACATACCTTACTTGAGGTTAATTCATCTAAAAATGATAAGGACTTTATTATTGCTGTTAATTGGAAAAAGGCAGAAGAATGTGTAGCACAAGGAAAAGCTCAAACTTGGCAAACTGAATACTATCATAATTATTATGATGAAAAGAAACATATGGCATTTTCAGAAGTAAAGAAGGAGGTAAAGGTTTTATTACCAAAGGATTGTCCTGGTGTTGCTTATTATTTACCCACACCTAAATCTCCACATGGTGTAGATGTTGATCCAACAGGTGAATATATTGTAGGTGGTGGTAAATTAGCAACAGTTATTCCTGTTCATTCATTTAGTAAGATGCTAAAAGCTATTGAAAATAAGGATTTTATAAATGAAATAGAAGGCATACCTGTTATTAAGTATGAAAGTGTTATAGCGGGAGAGGTTCAAAATCCTTGTCTTGGACCATTACATACGGAGTTTGATGGAAGGGGATTTGCTTATACTTCTTGTTTTGTAAGCTCAGAAGTGGTAAAATGGACATTACCTAATAATGAAAAGAAATTAGAGCCATTTAAAGTTATAGATAGAGTTCCAGCTTATTATTCAGTAGGTCATATTATGATACCTGGTGGCGACTCTAAAAAACCTTGGGGTAAATATCTTGTAATTATGAATAAAATTACAAAAGATAGAGCTTTACCAACAGGACCAGAACTTCCGCAAAATGCACAACTTGTAGATATAAGTGGTGATAAAATGGTTATTCTATCAGAATTTCCAACACTTGGAGAACCACATTATGCCCAAGGTATTCCTTCTGAAATTCTTATGAAAAATCAATTGAAAATTTATCCATTAAATGAGAATGAGCATCCATATGCTGTGAAGTCTGAAAAGGACGCTAAGGTTATAAGAACAGGACCATATAGAGTAGATGTTTATATGACTGCTATTAGATCTCACTTTACACCTGATAATATAGAAGGTATTCAAGTTGGTGATACAGTATATTTCCATGTTACAAATTTGGAGCAAGATTGGGATATTCCACATGGTTTTAGCATGTATGGTGCTGAAAATGCTGAACTACTAATTATGCCTGGTGAAACAAGAACATTAAAGTGGATTGCTAAGAAGGTAGGTGTTTATCCATTTTATTGTACAGACTTTTGCTCAGCATTACATCAAGAAATGCAAGGTTATTTAAGAGTTTCTCCAAGAGGCACTAGTGTTCAAATTACTTATTCAACAGGTAAATAATAATTTGCCCCCTTGGGGGGGCATTTAAAAAGGAGCTAATAAAATGAAAGTAAGAATTTTGCTTATTTTAACATCTCTTTTTTTACTTTCTTCATTTATATCCCCTCTGTGGTTTATAAAATTAAAAGCACCACAATATCCAGAAGGGGTATATCTGCTAATATACATTAACAAATTAGGAGGACAAATTGATTTAGTAAATGGTTTAAATCATTATATAGGAATGAAAAAAATAGATGTAAATGCGATTCCTGAATTAAAATTTATGCCACTTATTGTTATTTTTCTTTCTTTAATGGGATTTTTAAGTGCCTTAACAAAAAATAGAATTTTCATGCTTACATATTTGATTTTATTTACATTTTTTGCTATTTTAGGATTATGGGATTTTTATAGATGGGAATATGAATATGGTCATAATTTAAGTCCTGACGCTCCTATAAAAATTGAGCCATTTCAACCACCTTTAATTGGAATAAAACAATTATTAAATTTTACAATTTATTCATTTCCTCACATTTCAGGCTGGCTTATTATATTAGCATGGTTTATATTAGCTTGTGTAAATGTATGTTATGCTAAATTTGAGCCTGTTAAGGAGATTAAACTAAGAGATGTCAAAGCTTAAATTCATTATATTGTTTTTTTTATTTTCATGTGCTAATGATAAACCTCAAAAAATAGAATTAAATAAAGATGTTTGTGATTATTGTAAAATGGTAATTTCAGATTTAAAATTTGCAAGTGAAATAATAACGAAAAAAGGAAAGGTTTATAAATTTGATGATTATAAATGTTTAAAAGCATTTTATAAGGAGCATAAAGATAAAATTAGAAAAGTATATTTAGTGCCTTATGAAAATGATAGAATTTTAATACCTTCCGAAAAAGCATTTATATTAAAAAGCGAAAATATAAAAGGACCTATGGGAGGAGAATATATTGCTTTTGAAGATGAAAACAAGGCTTTTGAAATGAGAAAACTATTAGGTGGAAAAATTATGAAATTTGAAGAATTTATAAACGAAAGATGATATTTATATTTTCATTAATTTCAGAAATGATTGAAAAGGCTAAACCTTATGATACAATTTTTATAGAATATGGAATTTACAAAGAAAGCATAATTATAAGAAAACCTTTAACACTTATTGGTAAGAATTATCCTATTATTGACGGTGAAAATAAAAGAGAAATTATTTTAGTGGAATCAGATGATGTCAGTATAATTGGATTTGAAATTATAAATTCAGGTTTTAGTGAGATATATGAAACTTCTGCTATAAAAGTGATAAATTCAAAAAATTGTAAAATTCTTAACAATAAGTTAAAAAATAATTTCTTTGGGATTTACTTGGAAAATGTAAATAAATGTGAAATTAAGAATAATGAAATTAAAAATGAAATTTTTAAAACGGAAGCTCTTATGGGAAATGGAATTCATATTTGGAAAAGTAAGAATTTACTTATAGAAAATAACATTATTTATGGTCATAGGGATGGTATTTATCTTGAATTTGTAGATAGCTCAATTATAAAAAATAATAAATCTTATTATAATTTGAGATATGGATTACACTTTATGTTTTCAAAAAAAATTATTTTGGAGAATTGCTCTTTTAAGAGTAATAAAGGAGGAACTGCCCTAATGTACTCATCAAATTTAACAATAAAAAATAATAAATTTACTCAAAATTATGGAGCTTCAAATTACGGTTTATTATTAAAAGAAATTAAAGATAGCTATTTTGAAAAAAATGAATTTTACGAAAATACTAATGGAATTTACCTTGAAAATTCTATAAATAACAATTTTTATTCAAATATCTTTAAAAGAAATAAATTTGCTATTAGGATTATGGCGAATTGTGAAAATAATTACTTTAAAGGAAATTTCTTCATTAATAATTTATTTGAAGTTTTAACAAACTCAATAACGACATTTAATAACAAATTTTTAAGAAATTATTGGGATAAGTATATTGGATATGATAGAAATAAGGACAATATTGGAGATGAGCCTTACAGAATTGTAAAAATGTCAAGTTTTCTCTTTGAAAACTATAAAATTTCCATTATTCTTTTAAATAGTCCTCTTCTGTCTTTCCTTGAATTTATTGAAAAGTTAATTCCTTCAATAAGTTTAAATATATACGACTATGAGCCGATTTTAAAATATGGTCATTCTTGAAAATATATATAAATTTTACAATAAAATTCCTGTTTTGGAAAATATAAATGTTGAATTTAAAGAGGGTTTAAAAACATCTATTCTTGGACCTAATGGCAGTGGTAAGACAACTCTAATAAAAATAATTGTTAATTTAATTTTCCCTACAAAAGGTAAAGTTATTTTAAAAACAAAAAACTTTTCATACTTACCACAAAAACCAGATTTTCCAAAAAATTTAAGATGTAAAGAAATAATAAATGTTATTAGGGAAATTAGAAACCAAGAAAATAAATACATTGATGAACTTATAGAAATGTTTGAATTTAAAAATTATATGAATAAATTTTTTGATGAGCTTTCAGAAGGAACAAAACAAAAATTAAGTTTGATAACAACTTTAATGTTTGATTGTGATTTATATATTCTTGATGAGCCTACAACAAGCCTTGATATAACCTCATCCATAAAATTAAAAAATTATCTAAAACAAATGAATAAGACTATTATCTTTTCTACGCATATTCTTGAAGAAGCAGAATTCTTATCTAATCAAGCTTTAATTTTAAAAGATGGTAAAATTAAGTTCTTTGGTAATTCTGAAAGGATAAAAGATGAAATCCTTAATTAAACTTGAATTTTTAAACATTATTAGAAGTAGATGGTTTTTATTTTCAATTCTTATATCTACATTTTTAAGTTATATTGGAGTGTTGTTATTTGAAAGTTTTGAGAAATTTTTGATCTTTACAAGTAATTTTTTAATTATTTCTTGCTCAATTTTCGTTATATCATTTTCAGGTCTTTACTATTATGATAATTTAAATTTTTGGTCTCTTTTGATTTCAAATGGCATAAGCAGAAAAAACATTTTGTTTATAAATTTTTTTTTAATTTTTATTCTTTTTCCTCTTGCTTTCTTCTTGCCTTGTTTTATAATAGGAACTATAAATTTTAATTTAAAATACGAAATTTTTCTTTTACTTTTGTTTTTGCTTATAACAACAGCTTTCTTTTATCCTCTCGGTATTTTACCTTCAATTTCAAATAAAGATAAATTAAAAGGTTTTTCAATTTCATTTCTGATATGGCTTTTTTTCGTTTTTGGATTTGATAGTTTTATACTAGCAATTTTGATTATTTTCTCAGATTATCCAATAGACAATCTGATATTAATTTTATCCTCTTTAAATCCAATTATTGTTTCAAGAGTTTTTTATTTAAAAATTTTCGGAATAACTGAAAATTTAAGTTTTGTTGACAAATTAATAAATAATTTTATTTTCTTTTCAATACTATTTGAAGTCTTTTTAAGCATTTTTATGATAATAATGCTATCTAAAATTATTTCAAAAAAAGATTTTTAAGCTTTAAAATTTGAAAATGACTATCTTTTTATATCAGACAATTTTATCAGTTGAAGTGGAAACAACAAGAATAAATGGAATCCTCTATCAAAGGTATAAAACACCTTATCAAGCTGAAAACTCATATATTCCAAAACCTACACCTACTAATCCTTCTATCCTATCTGCTCAAATTCTTTGGATTGATAATAATCATTTATATGCTATCGCTCAAAGTGGAGGAATATACGATGATGGCTCTGAAATTGTCATAGGTTGGACATTAAATAACGAGAGAGTTAGTAAATATATTACTAATGGCTCTTCAAATCCTGACTGGACTTACTATAAAACTGGCTCAATTTGGTGGGCTGATTTATTTGCTTGGACATCAAGATGGAATGGAAAAATAGCAGTTTCCATGTTTGGCTCAGATTTTGATTTTATGAAAAGCTCATCACCAAATCCTATTTATTCCTATCCTAATTCAAATGTTCTTAATGCTTATGTAAGTCCAGATGGTAATTATAGTGTTTTACTGACAAGCGATTATAAAGTAATTTATATAAATAATCAAACAAAATCTATTATTTGGACATATAATGCAAATCCAAATGATTATGGTTTTTACGGCGTAAGTTTTAGTTTGGATAATTCAAAAGTAGCTATAAGTCAATATTATAAAATAACAATTTTAAATACTCAAAATGGCTCAGTTATTTCAACAATAAGCAATTACGGTCAAACTTCTGCCAAGCTTTCAGCGAATGGAGATTATCTCTTACAATATGGATTTAATGGATATGTGAATGTTTATAAATTCAATGGTAGCACATATGTTTTGCTTTCAAGCTACAACTTAGGCTCAAACAGATGGATAACAGATGGAGATATATCAGATAATGGGAAATATATAATTTTAGGAACTTATATTTATTCACCATCAGACGCAGGCTCAGTTCATTTTTTTGAAGTTTCAAGTAATCAACTGATTTTAAAATGGTCAAATAACAACTATGGAGATTATGTAAGTAGTGTTTCAATATCTTCTGATGGAAGCAGAATGATAGCATGTTCTTGGGGAAAATACAATGGAGTATTTGGAGATTTGATAACCATTTATGATTCATTAGGAAATGTTATAATAAATGTTCCAGATGATGCTACAAATTTAAATGAAAAAGGCTCTTGTTTCTTAGCAAGAATTTCAAAAGATGGTAGATATGCTATTGCAGGTGGCAAAGCTACTCATGCAAGAGATTTTGGAAATGGTGGTTATGTTTATGCTTTTAAAATAATTGACCCTTATAGCACGGATTTAACTATTAGTCAAATTATTTCTCCTCCTACTGATTTACAATCAAATCAAACTTACCAAAATAGTATAAAAATTAAAAATGTAGGTTTAAACACTGCTAATAACTTTAAAGTATATACGAAAATTTATTATAACTCAACACTAATAGATATTGATTCATCAAATGTTTCAACAATATCGCCAAATAGTGAATTACAAATTAACTTCAAGAATTTTACTCCAACTCAATATGGAATTTACGATTTTGAATATATTATATCATATCCACCAGATCAAGACACAACAAATAACAGAGCAATTAGAACAGCAATAAACTATCATGATATTTCACCTAAAAAAATCATTTATCCTTACGTTGATTTTTCAGAATATAATCCTTTTAAAATCTATGTAAAAGTTCAAAATAAAGGTTCTTACGATGACAACACGAAAATTTACTTCGTTATTCTTGACCAGTTTAATAATGAAATTTTTAAGGATAGTGTCAATATCTTTATTGCAAAACATCAGGAGGTTTTAGTAAGTAGCCAAAACTTACATTCACTTCCAAGAGGAAACTATCAAATTAAAGTAGTTAGTAAGACAAATGATGATTACTTTGCTAATAACGATACAATAATGAGATATTTAAATTCACTAATGGAATTACTTGGTGATGATGGAGAAGTAAATGTCTTTTATTATGTATCTAATGATTTTTACAACAATAAATTTTTTAAAGGCTATAAATTCCCAGCATATAAGGATACCTTCTTAATAAGAAAATTGAAACTTTACATTTATTCTCCACAAACTACACAATTTCAAATTTCTTTAAATTCAGATAGCTTTTCCTTACCATCTCTCTCTAACTTCATAATTTCTCCTCAAACAATTACAATTGGCAATTATCAAGGATGGTTTGAATTTAATGTAAATCAAAAAGTAGCAGGTGGGACAAGAGTATGGTTAGCCTTAAATTACTTACCAAGCTATCCAAGCATGCCTTATATTGGTTTTGATGATAACTTTGATGAAACACCGTTTTCTGATTCTTCAAGTTATTGGTACTGGGAAGGACCAAGTTATCCAGGATTTAATGCTATGTTTTATGGTAATCTCATGATGCGAATTGTTTATGATACATTATCTACTGATATTTCTGAAAATAAGGGTTATAAGAACTACATAAAACTAAATGCTAAATATATTGAAATTTCAAGTAATAATAAGACGAATGTTAAAATTAAAGCCTATTCAATTGATGGAAGGAAAGTCCTTGAAATAAATGATGTTTTGGAAAGAGGCATAAAGAAAATTCCTTTAAAATTCAAATCAAAAGGTATATACTTATTGGATGTAGAAACGAACTTCAAAAAGGAGAAATTTAAATTCCTTTATATTTCAGAATAGCTTACTTTATAGCGACAAATTGAACTCTATAATTTTTTTCATGTCCTTTTCTAAATGATAAATGCTCATAAATTTTAATTTCTTTAAAATTAATTTCTTTTAAAGCATTTTTTACATCTTCCAAACTAAAAGAAAATTCCAATAATTCGCCATCATACTTTTTATAAATATCTTCATCAATTTTCTCAAAAATATAAATTTTTAAGAGACAAGAATTTGGGATAATGAATTTGCTTTTCCAAATAACAATTAAATCTTTCAAATCATCAATTTTAAAATAATTATTCCAATAGTTAATGAAAACGAAAATTGTATTTAAATCAAATGTCCATAATCCACCATTTTTCAAAACTCTATAAACTTCATTAAAAACGACTTTTAAATCATCTAAATTCTCAACATTATTTAAACTATCAAATGTTGATAAAACAACATCAAATGAATGATCTTTAAAAGGCAACTTAAAAAATGTTCCATTTACTAAATTTTTAATATCTTTCCTTTTAGCTAATTTTAGCATATTAAAAGATAAATCTAATCCAAAAATTTCATAATTCTTATTTTTCAAAAATTCAATAATGTTTCCTGTGCCACAAGCTAAATCTAAAATTTTATTTCCTCTTGAAAATTTTTTAATAATTTCATCAATATAAAAAGCCCATTCCTTATAATCCACTTCGTGCATCATAATATCGTAAAATTTTGCTATCTTATTGAAGAAATCCTTCACTTTTAAGTATTTCATAGAATTCCTCTTCACTAATGATTTTTATATTGTATTTTTTAGCTTTTTCTAATTTTGAGCCTGGATTTTTACCAAGAATAAGATAGTCAGTTTTACTACTTACATTATTTGAAACAATAGCACCTATACTTTCAAGAAATTTTATAACCTCATCTCTTGTGAATTTTGAAAGCTCGCCTGTTATTACAACCTTCTTATTATAAAAGAATTTTGATAATTTTTGTGGTTTTTCTTCTTGTGTAATTTTAATTCCACTTTTTAAAAGTTTCTCTATGATTCTTTTGTTGTTTTCATCCCTTAAAAACTTTATTACATTTGTTGCTATTTCGTGACCAATTCCACTTATTGAAATAAGCTCAGAATAAGAGCAATTTAAGAATTTATCAAGTGTTTTGAATTTATTAGCAAGAGCTTTGGCATTTGCTTTTCCAATTGAAGGAATACCAAGCATCATGATGAATTTTTCAAGTGTCATACTTTCTTTAACTTTTTGAATTTCATTATACAATTTTTTGCTTGATATTTCAGCAAAATTAGGAAGTTTCATGAAATCAGAGACTGTTAAATAAAATAAATCCGCCGGATCTTTTACTAAATTAAGTTTAACAAGATTATTAGAAGTAGCTTCACCAAGTCCTTCAATTTCAAGAACTTCTCCAATATATTGAATATGACTTGAAAGCTTGGCAGGACAGGATAAATTTATACACTTATAATAAGCGCCATCCTTTATAACTTCACCATTACAAGAAGGACAATTTTTAGGTTCAGAAATAATTTTTTCTTCACCTGTTCTCCTATCTTTAATAACACTTGTAATTTCTGGTATAACTTCACCAGCCCTTCTAACATAAACCCAATCACCAATTCTAATATCAAGTTTTCTAATTATATCAAAATTATGTAAAGAAACCCTTGAAACAACAACACCAGAAATTTCAACAGGTTCTAATATCGCAACAGGTGTAATAATTCCCATTCTTCCAACTTGAAAAACAACATTTATAATTCTTGTAGTTTTCTCAATAGCTTGAAACTTTCCTGCTAATGCCCATCTTGGTGCTCTTATTGTCCAGCCAAGCTCCCTTTGAATATAAAATTCATTTACCTTTATTACAATACCATCTAATTCAAAAGGAAATTTATCTCTATTTTTAAACATTTCTCTATAAAATTCAACAACTTCATCTATATTGTGGCATAATTTCATAGGCTCAGAAACCTTAAAACCCAAATCCTTCAATAATTTTAAAACATCAAATTGATTATCAATTTCCAATCCTTCAAAATATCCAATTCCCCAAGCAATAAATGTTAATTTTCTTTTAGCAGTTATATTTGGGTCTAATTGTCTTAATGAGCCAGCAGCAGCATTTCTTGGATTAGCAAAAGTCCTCTCGTTGTTTTTTAAAAGTTCCTCATTTAATTTTTTAAAATCTTCCTTTGAAATTAGAACTTCACCTCTAACATCAATTCTCTTAATATCTTTTAGGATTTTCAAAGGTATTGTTTTTATTGTTTTGGCATTATTAGTAACATCTTCACCCTTTAAACCATCTCCTCTTGTAATAGCGAATTTTAAAATTGAATTTTCATAAACTAATTCAAGTGAAGTTCCATCAAATTTTGGCTCTACTACAAATGTGGCATTAGGATAATCTTTCTTTATTTTTTTAATCCATTCTGAAATTTCCTCTTCACTTTCTGCATTGTCAAGAGATAACATTCTTTCTTTATGCTCAATTTCTTTGAATTCCTTTGAAGGCTTAAAGCCAACCCTTTGACTTGGGGAATCAGGTCTTATTATTTGAGGATATTTCTTTTCAATTTCAAAAAGCTCTTTTTTAAGCTCATCATATTCAGCATCTGATATTATAGGATTGTCTAAAACATAATAATAGTAATCGCATTTATTTAAAAAATCCACAAGCTCATTATACCTTTTTACGATTTCTTCCATAGGTTTAAAATTTTAAACTATGTCAGAAAGGCAGTTAATAAAACTTGCTAAAAAAGGTGATAAATTAGCAATAGAAAAATTAATAAATGCTCATTATGGTTTTATATATAAATGTGCTTTAAAGTATTCAAATTATGGTATTCCTATTGAAGATTTAGTAAGTGAGGGTATTCTTGCTTTAATTCAGGCAATAAAAAAATTTGATTTAAGAAAAAAAGTAAAATTATTAACATTTGCTGCTTATTATATTGAAAATGCTATGAGAAAAATTACAATTGAGCAATCCCATGCTGTTAGAATTACCTTAGATTACAAGGAGAAAATTGATAAAATTTTTAAAATAATTGAAGAATTTAAATTAGAAAATAAAAGAGAGCCTACAATTGAAGAAATTGCTAAAATTTTAAATATAAGACCTGAAAGTGTTAGAAAGGCATTAAATGAATACAAAGGTGAATTTTCATTTGATGAGGAGAATGAAGAGGATGAAAGACCAACAGAAGAAACATTTGAGGATCCTAAGCAATCAAAATTAAATCAAATAGTTGAAAATGAATTAAATTTTGAAAATGTTCTTAATTTAATGAAAAGAATTTTGAATGAAAGGGAATTTAAAATTATAACTGAATACTACGGAATACTTGGTGAGAAAAAAACATTTGAAGATTTAGCGAAAGAATTAAATTTATCAAAAGAAAGAGTTAGACAAATTAAAGAGAAAGCAATTAGAAGATTAAGGTTTATATATGGTGATATATTTAAGGAGCTTTTCCATGATTAAAATTATAAATCTTCATAAATCTTTTGGTAATTTTAAGGTTCTTAAAGGTATAAATTTAGAAGTAAAAACAGGAGAAAGTATTACAATAATGGGCAGGAGTGGAACAGGTAAAAGTGTTCTTGTAAAGCATATTGTAGGTATTTTAAAGCCTGATGAAGGTGAGGTTTGGGTTGATGATATAAGGGTAGATAAAGCAAATAGTAAATCACTTATGAAATTGAGAAGAAATTTCGGTTATGTGTTTCAAATGGGTGCATTATTTGATTTTTATAATGTTTATCAAAACTTGGCATTTGTTTTAATAGAAAATGGAATAAGAAATAATGATTATATTAGAAATAGAGTAGTAGAAGTATTAAAAATGGTTGATTTAGATGAAAGGGTTTTGAAATTGTATCCATCTGAATTATCAGGTGGAATGAGAAAGAGAGTATCAATAGCAAGAGCAATTATTCACAATCCAAAATATATTATTTATGATGAGCCAACAACAGGACTTGACCCAATTACATCTGACTTAATAAATGACTTAATTATTAAGCTTAATAGTGAGCTTAAAACTACAACAATTTCAATAACTCATGATTTAAGAAGTGCTATAAAAATTTCAAATAGAATTATTTTATTAAAAGATGGTTATAAAATTTTTGATGGAGATATTAAATCCGCTTTAAATAGTGATAATGAAGAAATGAAAAAATTTAGAGATTACTATGGAGCTTATATCTAAATAATCCCTCTCCAAATATCTTCAAGTGTAATAATACCGCTTTGTGTAAAAATAACACTTACCTTTTTTCTTTTCATTTCCTTAATAACATCTTCAACTTTTGAATTATCATTTACAAAAACAGGCTTATTAATCAAATCAAAAGTTTCCATTTCTTCAATTTTTAAAATTTGCTTTTTATGAATGTATCCCAAAATTTTTTCACCATCTTTAACAATAACAATATCACTTTTAAAATTCTTTCTATTTTCAAGCTCGCTTAAAGAAACAACATCAAATTCTTCAAATTTTCTTACAAAATTCTTAACTTCCATTTCCAAATAATCAAAAATTTTTCTTACAATTTCCTTTTCAAATTTATTTAAAATTTGTTTCCTTTCAAGCTCATCTAAATATAATTTAATAATCTCTTCGGGTTTCTTAGGGGAGAAAAATTTAAGAATTAAGTTTATAGGCAGAATTAAATAATAAGTGAATATAATTTGCCATTTAAAAATTCTTAAAATAATTGAAGGATTTAATCTTGATATAATTCTTGGAGCAAATTCAGAAAATAAAACAAAAGTAATCGTAGAAAAAATTCCACCAATCGTTATTGCTAAATTTTCATTAAAAAAGTTTCTAAAAAACTTAAAACTTAATATCGCATAAACAATAGACAAAACATTTACACCAAATAAAATTGTAAATAAAATACCTATTGGATTTTCTATAAATTCTTTCCTGTTTGTTGATTTAAAAATTATTGGATATGAAACTGAAAGATAAGCAATTTCAAAAGCTATAAAACTAAAACCCAAAAATAAAATCACAAATGCTGATAAGATATAAAACATCATTTCTTAATTAAAATTCTTAATTTAGCACTTCTTGCTCTTGGATTTATTAGAATTTCTTCATTTGAAGGTCTTAATGGTTTTTTCAAAAGTGGGATAAATAAAGGAGATTTATAAAAGCTTTTTATAACTCTATCTTCAATTGAATGATAGGACAAAACCGCTATTTTCCCACCAACTTTTAAACACTTATAAGCACTTAAAATACCTCTTTTTATATTTTCAATCTCATCATTTACATAAATTCTAAATGCCTGAAATACCTTTTTTAAAGTTTTGTCAAGTTTGTTTTTTGGTGTGATTTTTTTTATGATATTTACAAGGTCTTTTGTTGTTTTAATTGATTTTCTTTCTAAAATAGCTTTTGAAATTTTATAGGCATTTTTAATATCACCATAGTTTCTAAGAATTCTTTCAATTTCTTTTTGAGTTAAATTTTCAAGTAATTGATATAAAGGCTTGTTTTCTTTTTGACTAAATCGCATATCAAGAATTTCATTTCTTTTATAACTAAAACCCAATCCTGATCTTTCTATAAGAAATGAGGACAAACCCAAGTCAAAAATAACAATATCAACTTTATTTAAAAGTCCAAGTTTTTCAATAATTTCAACCATATTTTCATAACCAACATTATAAATTAAAATTCTTGGATAATTTTTAAACATTTCTTTAACAATTTCATAAGTCATTTCATTTTTTTCAAATCCAATAATAATTCCATTTTTTACTATCTCATAAAATGCTTTTGAATGACCACCAAAACCAAATGTTGCATCTATAATTATACTATTTTCATTAGGCTCTGTTAGTTTTATAATTTCATTAACCATAACGGGCTTATGCATATTTAAATTAACTTTTCTATTTTATATCCTAAATGCTCATAAGCAAGTTTTGTTGCCAATCTTCCTCTACTTGTTCTTTCAAGAAAACCTATCCTAATAAGATAAGGCTCATATATTTCTTCAATTGTTCCAACATCTTCATTTATTGCTAAACTAATTGTCTTTATACCAACAGGACCTCCCCTAAACTTTTCTATAATAACTTTTAAAATTTTCTTATCAACTTCATCAAGACCAAATTTATCAACACCAATAGATTCAAGAGCATAAATTGTTATATCCAAGTTTATAATACTATTGTTTTTAACATCAGCAAAATCTCTAACTCTTCTTAATAATCTATTTGCTATTCTTGGTGTTCCTCTACTTCTTCTTGCTATTTCAAAAGCACTATTCTCATCAATTTTTAAATTTAAAATTTTAGCAGACCTCTTTACAATTTTAAAAATTTCTTCAATTGAATAATAATCAAGATGTAAAAGAATTCCAAACCTACCAATTAAAGGTTGAGAAATTAAACCCATTCTTGTAGTAGCACCTATTAATGTAAATTTAGGTAAGTTTATTCTGAATGTTCTTGCTGATGGTCCTTTATCCAAAATTACATCAATAGCAAAATCTTCCATAGCAGAATAAAGATATTCTTCAACAATTCTTGGTATTCTATGAATTTCATCTATAAATAATATATCTCCTTCTTTTAATGAAGTTAAAATTCCAACTAAATCAGCAGGCTTTTCAAGAACAGGACCTGATGTTGTTTTTATATCTACATTAAGCTCCTTAGCTATTAAATGGGCAAGTGTAGTTTTTCCAAGTCCAGGAGGACCTGATAGTAATACATGCTCTAAAACATCCTTTCTTTTCTTTACAGCTTTTATAAAAATTTCAAGATTTTCTTTAATTTTTTCTTGTCCAATAAACTCTGAAAGTCTTTTAGGTCTTAATGAGTTTTCAAATTCTAATTCAGAAGGTGATAAGTTCTCATCTAAAACTTGGGACATAGTTATAGTTTAAAGGAAAGCTTCCAATAATCTGAATTGAAAAACCATTTTTATTGTACTTAAAATCAAAATTCATATAATTTTGGCTTACATTTTGATATTTGATATAGGAAAATCCAACATTCAAAGTCCAATTTGGTTTATTTATGAAGTTATAATTTGTCCAATATCCATAAGCTCCTGAGCTACTCACAAAGCTTGAAAATCCCAAAGGTTTATTAAAAAGCAAAGTTAAAAGAATGTTAAGCATACTATAAATTTTAAAGGATGAAAAAATGCTATAAAATTTTCAAAATAATGGAGGTGAAAACTATGAATAACGAGATTGAGAAAATTTTTCAAGTTGCTAGTGAAGAAATAGATAAAATTTCAGGTCCAATCAACGACGATATGGTTTTTCGTATTGTTTCAGGAACTGCTAGAGAGCTTGGTTATCGTATATCTATATATCACTATTCACAAACCATCAAATTTACAGAATTTTCCGATGAATTGCTATTTTTTGATAATTTTCAAGATAGTTTTATAGGATGTTATGTTATTGAATATGAAATTTTGTTAGATATAGGAGGAAAACTTACATTTTACGAATATGATGGAGGAAAGGACACCTATAAACCTATATTGAATTCTCCATCAAATAGTATCGCTTATCAATTATTAAAACATGCTCTAAGTACTGCCAAATTTCAAACATGGAAAAAAGAAGGAAGAGAATATATGATTGATGAAGTGCTTATTTCTGATTTTATGGAAAGTAGTGCTGGTATTACTTCTCTTGAAACTCAAACTTATACTTATAGCTCTGGAGAGTTAAAGAGAGTAAAAAAATTTGTTATTATTGAGGGAAGTAGTAGATTAAGATGGATTTACAGAACTCTAAATTCCAAGACAGATTTAATATCTTACTCAAAAGATTATTTATTTACATCCGATAGTCCTATATTTGTTAAACTTGTTTTTAATAAAAGTTTCTTAGATGACAAACTTGAACCAAGTGGACCTTCTAATTTGGAGTTAATACGCTCATTAAAAGGTTATATAACTTGTACAATGAAAACATTAAAAAAAATAGAAAAAGTTTGAGAATTCTATATTCTTAGGATTTAAGGAGGTAAAAATTCCTCTGAGCCGAAAAAAGAGCATATGCTTTGTCTAATAAATAGTGTTAAGTCCTTGATAATCAATAAGTTATAAAAAATTTTCTAAAACTATTGATTTAATGGGTGGTTTATTAGGGGGACAAAGCCCCCCAAAGCAAAAGATGGGGCATTTATAAGCCGAAGGCTTAAATATAGGGTGGGTGGGGAAAATAAGAAATAATCTAAATTTTAGAATTACTAGACAAAGCAAAGAGCATAAACTATAACACTTTAAAATTTTCGTTTATGAAAAGCTATACAAAATATCTAACATTTAACACCAAGAACAGGAGAGAAATTATCAGAATAACAGAGGATGTAAAAAAAGCTGTTGAAGAAAGTGGAATTAAGGAAGGATTATGTCTTGTATCATCAATGCACCTTACAGCAAGTGTCGTAGTTCAAGATAATGAAAAAGGATTACATCAGGATATTTTTGAATGGCTTGAGAAATTGGCACCTTATAAAGAAAATTATAAACATCATTTAACAGGTGAAGATAATGCTGATGCTCATTTAAAAAATCTCCTTACTCATCTTCAAGTAGTTCTTCCAATTACAAATGGAAAATTGGATCTTGGTCCTTGGCAAGAAATTTTTTATTTTGAATTTGATGGTCAAAGACCTAAAAGAGTTATTATAAAAATTATTGGTATGTGAAATATCAGAAAATTCAGGGAGGTATTGAAGGGGGGCGAAGCTCCTCCAAAGCAAAAGATATGGTATTTATAAGACAAGGCCTTATTTTTAGGATGGGTAGGAAAAATAAGAAATAATCTATATTTTAGAATTGTTAGACAATCCGCCTTATTGTCCAAATAAATAGTGTTAAGTTATTGATTATCAAGAACTTATAAAAATTTTAGGAAATTATTGGATTTATTAGGGGGTGAAGCCTTATTATCAGGGTGGGAAAATAAATAGTTTCAGAATTATTGGACAAGGCACCTTAATTTCCAAAATCAACTTTAAAATTTTGGTTAAGTGGAAGAGAAAATTTTCATTATTGAACTTGCGAAAGCTCTCAAAGATAAAAAAGATGTAGTTTTTATATTTATAGGACCTGATGGAACATCAATTAGATGTGCTGTTGAAAGTGGAAATATATTATATATAGAAGGTTTATATGGTAGTGGTAAAAGTGAAATTGAAAGACTTATTAAGTGGAAAAAAGGAAAAATTATTCAAAGACCATTAAAGGAGGAAGATAGAAATAAAAAAAGTGAATTTATTGACCCAAATCCAATTATTTCAGTTTTAGAAAAAATTGAAGAAAAAAGAGATTTAATGGATGAATTTTTAAAGGAATACTTAAAGTTGTTAAAAGCACTCGTAAATGAGCTTGAAATGTCTTCTATAAATTTTTTGGAATTAATAAATTCAAACAAATCCAAGAGTATTTACTATATACAAAATAAAGGATTTTTATTTTTAAGAGATAGTGAAGTTGAAGGTTTTTTGAATACTATTGGAAAATTTTTAAAAAACTTTCACACAAATGAAATTGTCATTTTTTCAAAATTAATTATTGAGGATTGGCAATATGACTTATTAAAATTACCATTTGAAAAACAACCTGAAATAGAAGGTCAAATTAGCCCAAATCTTTTAGTTAAATTTTTAAATGACATTAATGGATTATTCTTTATTTGCGAGGATAATAAAAAAATTATTGTTATTAAAAAAGGTGAAAATAAAAGAATTTACAAAACAACACCTCAAATAGGTGTATTAGAAAATTTAGAAGTTAAATCATCCCCCTCTGTCTTAATATGGCAATAGCAATTTCATAAATTACACTTTTCAGATTTATTTTTAATTTTTTCATTTTAAACAATTCTATAATTTCCCTTTCTAATTTCGTAATATGCTCAAGTTTAATAGGGTATTTTAAAAATGCTATATAAAACAAAATCCAAGAATTATAGCTTAATGGTATCTTTTTTTCAAAGCTATAAATGATATTATTCCATTCTAAATTTGGAAATAGTTTAAATTTCAATATATCTTGCCACATAAAAATTCTATTCTTTTCACTTGATATTATTTCAAGCTCCCTTCTAATTCTTGAAAATGAAACATTTCTTAAAAATTTCCTTGAAGAACTAATTTGATTTAAAAATTTCTTTGAGTATTTTAGATTTAATTTTTTGGCATATCTAATGCCTCTGAAAATCCTCGTTGGGTCATCAAGAAGTGAATTTATTGGAACAAGAATTCTTTTCTTCAAGTGTTCAATACCATTAAAAATATCAATAATTTTTCCACTAAAATCCATAGCAATAGCATTTATTGTGAAATCCCTTCTTTTAAGGTCTTCATATATTGAATAAACAATTTCAATTTTTGGTAATGCTCCATTGTATTCATAGCTTTCTTTTCTTGAAACTGCCAAATCAATAATATAATCATCTTTTTTAAGCTTTGCGGTAAAGAATTGCGATTTAAAAACAAGCTCATATCCTTCTTTAATAAATTTCTCAATTGCTAATTCAAATTCCTTATTAACATCACTTTTTGGAACCAAAACAATATCAATATCCTTACTTTCAATACCTAAAATTTTATCCCTAACATAACCTCCAACAAAAAATAAATTTATTTCCATTAAAAAATTTTAAAGTTTAACCTTTAAAATTCTAAAATGATTCCAAAAGCACTTACAATAGCTGGAAGTGATAGTGGGGGTGGGGCAGGCATTCAAGCAGATTTGAAAACATTTTCTGCTTTTGGTGTATATGGTTTAAGTGTTATAACATCTTTAACAGCACAGAATACAATTGGTGTTTATGATATTTACGATGCAACAGGAGAATTCGTTTATAATCAAATAAAAGTTATAGCGGAAGATATAGGAATAGATTCAGCAAAAACGGGAATGTTATCAAATGAAGAAATTATTATTTCAGTAGCAAAAGCAATAAAAGATTTTAAAATTAAGAATGTTGTTGTTGATCCTTTAATGGTAGCAAAAAGCGGAGATAAACTTCTTAAAGATAGTGCTATTGAAGCATTAATAAAAGAAATTATCCCATTAGCACTAATAATAACACCAAATATAAATGAGGCAAAGGCTATAACAAATATGGAAATAAAATCTTTAAATGATATGAAAGAATGTGCGAAAATCATAAGCAATTTTGGTGCCAAATGTGTAATCATCAAAGGAGGACATATGCCATTTGAAAATAAAGTTATTGATTTAATTTATTATAATAATGAATTTATTGAATTAATTTATCCTTTTGTTGAAACGAAAAATACCCATGGAACAGGTTGCACTTATTCTGCTGCTATAACTGCTAACTTAGCAAAAGGTAGAGATATTATAAAATCAATAAGAATAGCAAGAGCATATCTTCAATTTGCTATTGAAAATAGTTTAGATATTGGAAAAGGTCATGGACCACTATCACACTTTATTAATTTATGAATATTATAAGAAACTTTTAAATTATTTTGGAAAACAAAATTGGTGGCCAGGTGATAGCAAGCTTGAAATAGCAATTTCTGCTATATTAACACAAAATACAAGTTGGAGAAATGTAGAAAAATCAATAGAAAAATTAAAACATTTAAACCTACTTCCAAAAAGTGAAAATAATTATCTAAAATACGCACAAAAAATATATAATTTAGATAATGAAAAACTGAAAGAAATTATAAAACCTTGTGGATTTTACAATTCCAAGGTAAAAACAATTAAGAATTTCTTAAAATTTTTAATTGAGAATAAAGGATTTGAAGGTTTAAGTTATTTAAATGACTTTGAATTAAGAGAAAAATTACTAGAAATTAAAGGAATTGGTAATGAAACAGCAGATTGTATAATGTTATATGTTTTTGATAGATTTAGTTTTGTAATTGATAACTACACGATAAGAATTTTAAATAGGCATAATATTAAATTTAAAAATTATTATGAATATAAGCAGTTTATTGAAAACAACATCCCAAAAGATATTGAAATTTATAAAGAATTTCATGCACTATTTGTCATTACAGGTAAAAAATTTTGTAAAAAACATAAAATGGATTGTGAAAATTGTCCCTTAGGGCTTTACAAAATCTCCAAATAAAAACAAAGGCTCAATAAATAAAATATTTTCTCTTAAACCTAAATTAAACAAATTTAAATCAATATCAATTTCCCTACTATAAAATTCAAAACTTACATCTTTATATTCTTTTTTCAAATAATTTAAAGCATCCAAAAATCCTCCCATTGTATCAACAATCCCAAATTTATAAGCTTCTTCTCCAAGATAAATTTTACCTTTTGCTAACTTTCTAACACTATCTATACTCATTTTTCTGCCTTCACTAACAACTCTTATAAAATCTTCATAAACTTTATGAATTAAGTTTTTCATACCTTCCTTTTCAACTTCACTTAATTTCCTTGAAGAAAAGATATCTGAATGCTCCCCTTTCTTTAAAATATAAGGATTTATAAATAATTTTTTCCTATAAAATTCATCAGTTGAAACCTTGGCAAATATGACACCAATAGAGCCTGTTATTGTAAAAGGCTCAGAAAAAATTTTATTTGAATAAGCACTTATATAATAACAACCACTTGCGCATACTCTTCCCATTGAAATTACAACTTCTTTTTCCTTACTTAATAATTTTATTTCTCTTGAAATTATATCACTCATTAACGAAGAACCACCAGGACTATTTATTCTTATTAAAACCGCTTTCACACTTTTATCTTTCCTTATTTTACTAAGTAATTTTACAAAATTTTTACCTATGGTTCTGGTTTTATCAAATGGATTATAATAATCTTCACTTGTTATTGTTCCCTCTACACCAATAACTGCTATTTTATTATTTGAAAATTCTTTAATTTCTGGCAAAGAGCCTTTTCTTAAATGTTTCTTATATTCTGAAAGTTCATCAAGATATTTAATATCATCAATTAAATTTAATTTTTTAGCATCATCTGAATAAAAGAAACCTATATTTATTAAACTATCTGGATTTTTAATTCCTCTTTCAATTAAAGCTTTTTTTAATTCATCATAATGGAAATTTAAAACCTTTTCAATTTGCTCCTTATAAAAAGGACTTGGCTCCTTCCTTGTTAAAATTTCTAATGCAGACTTATATTCTTCAAATTGAATAGGAAATATATCTATTTTTAAACTATCAAAAAGTTCCTTATAAAATAAAATTTCCGTATAAATTCCTGGAATTTGTACAATTGAGCCATTTGCCATGTAGATTTCTGAGCAAGCAGATGCTAAATAATAAGATTTTTGATTATAACTATCAGAATAACATATCACTTCTCTTTTTTTCTTAATTTCCTTAATAATTTTTCTTAATTCATAAGTTTGCTCCCAATTGAAGTTATAATTTGTTAAATTTAAAATAAGAAGTTTGAATTTTTCATCATCCTTTATCTTATAAAGTTTTAAAATTAATGTAGAAAATGTTTCATTTTGCTCATAAAATGGAAAAATTGGAAAATTTTTTAAATTAATAAAATCCTCATTTATTGAAGATAATTCAAGCTCAATATAGTATGGTTTTTTTGAATTTATAAAATTTTTTATAAATATAGCGAAAATAATAATAACAAAAATAAAAATTAGTAATTTAAAAATTCTTTTCATTCCCATTCAATTGTAGCAGGTGGTTTTGATGTTATATCATAAACAACTCTATTAACACCTTTAACTTCATTAGTTATCCTATTGCTGATTTTTTCCAATAGCTCATAGGGAACTTTTGACCAATCTGCAGTCATTCCATCCTCACTTTCAACAATCCTTATAGCAATTGCATATTCATAAGTCCTCCTATCTCCCATAACTCCTACACTTTTCACATCAAGTAATACTGCAAAGGCTTGCCATAATTTATTATACAAATTAAATTTTTTAACCTCTTCCTCTACAATAATATCAGCTTTTTTAATAATTTTTAGTTTTTCCTCATTCACTTCTCCAATTATTCTAACAGCATAACCAGGACCTGGGAAAGGATGTTTATATATTACTTCATCGGGCAAGTTTAATAATTTCCCAGTTTTTCTAACTTCATCTTTAAATAGAAATTTAAATGGCTCAGTAAGCTCAAATTCTAAATCTTCTGGAAGACCTCCAACATTATGATGGGTTTTAATTTTATCAGAAGGTCCTACAACTTGTTTTGATTCAATAACATCTGGATAAAGTGTCCCTTGTGCCAAAAATTTTATCTTCAAATTATTATCTTTAATAAATTTTCTAAAAACTTCAATAAATTTCCTTCCAATAATTTTTCTTTTTTCCTCTGGATCAATAATGCCCTTTAAAGCACTTAAAAATGCTTCTTTCTCATTTAAAATAAATAAGTTTCTATTAAATATCTTTTTTAATTTTTCACTCTCATAATCTTTTAATAATCCTGTATCTACAAAAACTAAATATAAATTTTCTCCAAGGGCAATTTCTAAAAGTTTTCCAAGAACAGTTGAATCTACCCCTCCTGAAAGCGCTAAAATAACATTCTCTTTTCCTACAATTTCCCTTATTTCTTTTATTTTCTCATTTATAAATTCACTTAAATTCCAATCTCCTTTCGCATTACATATTTTATATAAAAAATTTTTTAGAATTTCTTTTCCATATTGAGTATGCTGAACCTCTGGATGAAACTGAACACCGAATATATGTTTATTTTCAATTGCACAAAATTCAGAATTTTCACTTCTTGCTATTACTTTAAAACCATTTGGTAATTTCGTCAGTTTATCACCATGACTCATCCAAACAAAAAAATCTTTTTCTAAATTATCAAATAAAAGTGAATTACTAATAACTTCTAATTTCGTTTTTCCATATTCTCTCTTATCAGATGGAGCAACTTCACCATTAAAATGCTTAGCAATTATTTGTAATCCATAACAGATTCCAAGAATAGGTATTCCTAAATTAAAAATTTCCTTATTTACATCAGGAGCATCTTTTTCATATATACTATAAGGACTTCCACTTAAAATAATTCCAATAACATTCTCAAAATTTCCAAAATAATCAGGAGGGACAATTTCACAATAAACATTTAACTCTCTAACTTTTCTTGCTATAAGTTGTGTATATTGACTACCAAAATCATAAATCAGAATTTTTTCAATTTTCATTTAACTACATAAAAATTTACTCTCCTGTTGCCTGCCATATGCTCTTCATTATCATTTGGATATTTTGGTCTAAATTCACCTGCTGCTGCTACTCTAATTTTTTCAGGAGGTGCTCCAAGCTCAATTAAGTACTTAACAACATTTAATGATCTAAATATAGAAAGCTCCCAATTTGAAGGATATTTTTTTGCTAATGCCCCTCTAATTGGTCTTGGATCTGCATGTCCTTCAACTATAACTTCTTTAATTTCATTCCAATTTATGCTTTTGTAAATATCCCTAATTAGCTTTTTATCTTCTTCCGTTAATTCAGCAACACCAACAGGATATTTAATTTCTTCCTTTAAGAGAGTAATCTCAGGTCCTTTGGCTTTTGCTTCAACTAAAACAACTTCTTCCTTCTTTTCCTTTTCTTCACCTGTTGTCTTTACAAGCTCTTTAACAAGTGTATCATATACAGGTTTAAAGGCAATATAAATATCAGTTTGTGGAATTCTTGTTGAATAATAATTTAAAGTAGAACCGACAAGTTTCCACTTACCTTCTGCTGTTGAATAGTAATTGTATATTTCAAATCCATATGGAAATACAAATGAAAGTGATATATAATCATAAAGAACAATTCCTCTTCTCCTTTTTTCGGGATCACCTATTAGTTGTGCTGTTGTTTTCATAACATAATACTGATCAGCATTATCCTTACTTATATTTAATTTTTGTAAAATTTCATCTTTTACTTGACTTGCAGGAACCATATAAAGTAAAGCAGAATCTCTTTGAAGAATAGTAAATGAAAATGATGGAGGAAATTCAACGCATAATTTTTGATTTCCAAATGGATCTTTACATTTTGATACAGCATAATTGTCAGGTTTAGCATAAACGATGTAGTTTGGATTATAGTTTTCTACATAGTATCTTATGAGACCGCCTTTTTGAGGTCTTTTGGTTGTTGTGAAAACAATTACAGATCTTAGAGATGGATCAATATAATATACATCCTCCCTTGAATAGCCAATTATATAAAGTGTTAAACTTAACATACCCTAACCTCCTTGTTGCTGTTTTTCCTCATTTATAATAATAAATTCAACTCTCCTGTTTTTTGCTCTTCCCTCTACTGTTGAATTACTTGCAATAGGTCTTGCATCAGCATAACCAACAGCTGCTAACTTTTCCTTTGGTGCGCCAAGCTCAATTAAATACCTAACAACAGCGGATGACCTTGCTGTTGAAAGTTCCCAATTGGTAGGATATTTCTCTGTTAATTTTCCAATTATTGGAATACTATCAGTATGACCTTCTACTCTTAATTCTTTAATTTTTGAAAAGTCTAATTTTTTATAAATTTCTTTAATAACTTCTTTACCACTCTCCTTAATTTCTGCTGAACCACTTTCAAATAATATACTTTCTGGAAGCCTTACTAATAAACCTCTTTCCGTCTTTTCAACAGTTATCTCTTCTTTCTTTTCTCTTTCTTCTTGAATTAGTTTTACAAGTTCTCTATATAATGTATCTTCTTTTGCTTTAAAAAATACATATATTTTATTTGATGGCACTTTTGAGCCATAATATGCTAATGTATTTCCTACCTGTTTCCACTTACCTTCACTTGTTGAGTAATATCCCACAATTTGAAATTTTAAAGGTAAGACAATAACCATAGCAAGCTCTTCATAAAGATCTTTAAAAATTCTCGCATTTGCGTTAAAAACATAAATTGTGCTATCATTCCTATCTATATTTGCTGGTATAAGTGAATCTGAAATTTCGGTTATTTTTTTTATATAAATTGAAGAGGTATCTTTCTGTAAAACGGAAAATGAATAAGCATCAGGAAAATCCAAGCACATCCTTTCAACACCATCAGGATCTTTACACAAACTCCACTTGTATCCAAATGGTCTAGCGTACATCACATAATTTGGATTGTAATTTTTATTATAATATCTAACAACACTTCCTTTATTATCCCTCTTATTTACTGTGAAAACAACGACATATGTTAAACTCTGATCAACAAAATAAACATCTTCTCTTGTAAAGTTAATAAGATAAAGAAACATACTAAAATTTTAAAGCTTTTCAGAATTATTTGACAAAGCATTGCTCTGTTCCCTATACTTTAAAATTTCAATCTGTATGAAACAAAAAATAACATCTGAAAATATAAAAGCTATTGGTCCTTATAGCCCTGCCATAAAAATTGGTAACTTCCTTTTTATAAGTGGTCAAATTGGCATTGATCCTAAAACAGGTAATTTAAAGGAAACACTTGAAGAGCAAACGGAACAAGCTTTAAAAAATTTAGAAGAAATTTTAAAATCTGCTAATTTGAGTTTGGAAAATGTCGTTAAAACAACGATATTTCTTACTAATATGGAAGATTTTCAAAAAGTAAATGAAATATATTCAAAATTCTTTAAAGAGCCATATCCCGCAAGAAGCACAATCGCAGTAAAATCACTTCCAAGAAACGCCTTAATTGAAATTGAAGCTATTGCTTACTATCCTTAGATAAACCTTTTATAAAACATTTAAAGCAAGGTCTATTTCATCCTCATTACAAATAACACTTAAATAGTTTTTACCTATAATATAATTTCCATTTTTTAATTTTAATTTAACTGCTTCTTTTGAATATATTCTTGGGCAATCAAAATTTAGAAATTTTTTAGCAATTTCCTTATATAATTTTTTAGGATTTTTTAAGTAAGATAAACTATCAATTAAAAAGCTAATTTCTGAATTGTCGGAAATTTCAAAAGGAAAACTATAATTTAAAAATTTTTTGGCAATTTTTTCATTTTTAAAAATAATTTTTATTTTCTTATCTCTTAAAAAGGTTTCTAAATCAACTTCCTTATAGTCATTTACCTTTTCAAACTCAAAGTGCTTTCTTTTCAACTCAAAGCCATATTTTATTAACTCATTATTTATCTCTTTAATGAAGAAATTTATTATGAATTGACTATCGGAAGGTTTTAAATATATTGATGGCTCATAAATAACTTTAAGGACATCTTCTTTATTATAAAATTCGCCATTGTCTAAAAAAATTGATTTTTCTCTAATTTCCAAAATTTTTCCATAAATTGATTTGTTCCTTAATTTAACAAATTCTCCGATTTGAAAGTTTGGTTTAGAAAACTTAACATCTGAAATAATAAGTCCTAAAAATTCTTCTTCAAATTCAATAAATCTGATAACTTTGTTTTTAATTAAATGTAAATATCTTAATAATGATTGCCAATTTTTGTACCATTTTTCATCTCTTTTTTCTTTATTTAATAACTTTTTTCCAAAAGGATTAGATTTTGGAATTGGAACAAAGTAATGATATATATTTAAACTTTCTAAAAAACCTAAAAAAATTTTCAAAAGCTCTTTTCCTCTCGGAATAAAAACCTTTTTAAGTTTATATTCAGCGCTATAATCAAGTTCATCAAATGAAAAAAATTCAAAATTCTCATTTGGAATAATTAAAGTTTCCTCTTTCAGTTTATTCAAGAATTTATAAAATTCATATATGCTTTTTGTTTTTGATTGATATAAAAAAATTGTGATGGGATAATGAATTTTTATTTCAAATACATCAATCATGGGATGATGATTGTTCCTGTTTTATTTAAAAATCCTTCATAAGCTTTGTCAAGTGATGTTATAATTGCTTTCTTTTTTGTTTTTTTAACAAAATCAATAACTGCTAAAACTTTTGGTCCCATACTCCCATCAGGAAAATGACCTTCATTATAATATTTTTCAAGTTCATCAACTTTTACAATATCCAATGGTTTTTCGTTTTCTTTTTTATAGTTTAAATAAACTTTTTCAACCTCTGTTAAAATCATAAAAATATCCGCATTTATTTCTATTGCTAAGAGTGCGCTTGCTAAATCTTTATCTATTACTGCTTCAACACCTCTAATGTATTTATTGTGTTCAACAAGAACGGGAATTCCTCCTCCTCCAACAGCTATTACAACAAATTGATTTTCTAATAAATTAACAATAGCATCTTTATTTAAAATTCTAATAGGTTTAGGAGATGGAACAACAACTCTATATCCTCTATCTGAATCTTTTTTAAATTTCCATCCATATTTTAATGATAATTCTTTACTTTCTTCATAACTGAAAAATTTTCCTATAAATTTTGTTGGATTTAAAAATGCTTTATCCTTAGGATTTACTTCAACAAGTGTTATTAGGGTGGCAGTTTTTTTGCCTGTTTCATTCCTAACATGTTTTTCTAATAAATATCCTATCCAACCTTGTGTTTGTGCATTTAGGTAGTCTAAACTTAATGTGAAAACTTTTCCAATTGTAAATACATTTCTAAAAAATTCCTCTCCAACTTGTGGACCATTTCCATGTGTTATTACAACTTCATTATCTTGAATAATTTTTGATATACTTTTTATTGCTAAATTAGCGTTTATATCATGGGTTTCAATAGTAAAAGGCTCATTTTTCCTAACAAGAGCATTTCCGCCAAGAGCAATGACAATTCTCATTTTTTCCTTCTTTCAACAATTTTATAATTTAAAAATTTAATTCTCCATTCATAAACACCTTGATCAACTGTTTTTGTTAATTTCATAACTAAATCTTCAAATGCTCCATTATTAAAATACCATCTAAAATAAACTCTTGTTGTATCTGCTTCCCTTTTTATAGCATAAACTTCATGGCTATCAGGTTTTCCCCACTCTTTAAATTTCTCTTCCCAATACTTAATAAAATCCTCTTTACTTACATAGTTTTTTGATATTTTATCTATTAGTTTATAAGCTTTATCATAATCTCCCTTTTCAATAGCAATTAGATAGTTTTCAACAACTTTTTCAGGTGGATCACCTACACGACAAGAAATTAAGAAAAATAAAAATAACAAAAAATTTCTCATAGGGAAAGGTTTAAATTTTAAAGTTAGTTAAATTAAATTACATTCTTAACATAACTTTCAACAATTTTAATAATTTTTTGAGCTTTTTCAAAACCATCATCTATTGCTTACAGGAGTTTAAGCGGAAGGCTTATTTTTAGGGTGGGTGGGAAAAATAAAGAAAAATAAATAATTTCAGAATTATTAGACAAGGCAGAATTCCTTTGCTTTGTCCAAATAAATAGTGTTAAGTGGTTAATAATCAGCAACTTATCAAAATTTTAGAAAATTATTGTTTTTTGGGGGAATGTAGGGGGGCGAAGTTTATAAGCCGAAGGCTTAATTTAAGGGTGGGTGGGGAAAATATAATAAAATAAATAATTCCAGAATTATTGGACAAAGCACTTTTCTTTATCCCTTAAAATTTTCAAACTATGCTTTATGGGTTTTTGCTTTTCATTTTCATTTTGCTTGTGATTTTTATGATTTTAATTATTCTTATTCAAGAACCTAAAACAGCGGGACTTGGAAGCTTTCTTGGAGGGACTGAAACAGTGTTTGGAGCTAAGGGAACAGTTACATTTTTCACAAAATTAACTGCTGGTATTGGTGCTATTTTTATGATTTTATCATTTACCTTAGCAATGATAAATAGACCCTCTAATTATGGCTCGGCAATTGAAGAGGCTATAAAGAAAGGGAATATTATGAAACAATTACCTATTAAGCCACAACAACCTAAGAAATAAAAATTGAAAAGTGCTTTAATTTCTGTTTGGACAAAAGAAGGTATAGAAAATTATGCCAAAGAGTTAATTGACTTGGGTTATGAGATTATATCTACAAAAGGTACTTGTGAATATCTAAAAAAATTCAATATTAATGCTAAATCAATTGATGAAATTACCAATTTTGAGCCTTTATTTGATGGAAGAGTTAAAACATTACATCCAGTTATATTTGGAGGAATACTATATAAGAGAAATAACATAAATCATCAACTTCAAGCAAAAGAAAAAAATGTGCCAAACATAGAGATTGTAATTGTTGATTTATATCCGTTTTCAATTGTTTCAAGAGAAATTATAGATGAAGAGGAATTATTTGAATTTATAGATATTGGAGGAATATCGCTTATTAGAGCGAGTGCTAAAAACTATAAAGATGTTATATTAATTGTTGATTTAGATGATTTAGATTGGGTTATTGAAAAAATCAAGAAAAATTCTCTTACAATAGAAGATAGGAGGAATTTGGCATTAAAAGGTTTTTATAAAAGTGCTGATTATGATAGTTTTATATATAATGAGCTTTTGAGAAGATGGCAATTTGATATATATGATTTAGATTTAATTTTCTCTTATAAAAAAGGCTATCATTTAAGATATGGTGAAAATCCTCATCAAAAAGCAAGTTTATTACTTAATAATTATATTAGAGGTTTTGCTCAAACTTTGGAGTACATTTGGGGAAAGGAGCTTTCATATAATAATTTACTTGATAGTTTTAGTGCTTATAGTATTGTAATGGAGTTTAATGAAAAGGCTTGTGCTATTGTAAAGCATAACAATCCTTGTGGTGTTGCTATTGGTAGTGATGAAGTTGAAATTTATAAAAAAGCTTTTGAAAGTGATAGTTTGTCTGCTTATGGTGGGATTGTTGCATTTAATTTTGAAGTTAATGAAGAATTAGCAAAACTAATAAATGAAAATTTTTATGAAGTTATTGTAGCAAATAGTTATACTCAAAAAGCATTAGATATTTTAAAAGAAAAGAAAAACAGAAGAATTTTAAAAGTTAATAATTACAAAAAACCAAATTTCTATATAAGAGATTTGGGAGGGGATTTGCTAATATGTGAAGAAGATAATGTCTTATATAATGAGCTTAATGTTGTAAGCGGAGGTAATTTAACAGAAGAAGAAAAGAGACAAATTGAATTTGGCATTAAAGTAATAAAACATATTAAATCAAATGCTATTTTACTATTAAAAGACTTTTCAACTATTGGAATTGGAGCAGGGCAGATGAGTAGAATTGATGCTTTAAAAGTGGCTATAATGAAAGCAGGTGAAAAAGCAAAAGGTAGTATTTTAATAAGTGATGCATTTTTTCCATTTGCAGATAGTATAGAGCTTGCTTATCAAAACGGAATTTATTTAATTGTTGAGCCTGGTGGCTCAATAAGAGATGATGAAGTTATAAGAAAGGCAAAAGAATATAACATAAAGTTAGTTTTTACAGGAATAAGACATTTTAGCCACTGAGATATGTTAATTCTGATTTTATCAATTACACCACTTGAAGCTTTCAATAGAGCAAGCACACTTTTAAATGAAAATAAGTTAGATTCTGTTGTCTATTATTTAAATATTGCTTATCAAGAGTTTCCAAATGAAGTTGAAAATTTAATTTATTTGAAGTACTTGGAAGATAAAAAAATGGGCTTTAATTTAGCTTTTGAATTTACAAAAATTAATAAAAAGTCAAAGAGAATTTCAACAATTGCTCTTTTTGGAATTATTGAAGAAAAAAAATATAATGAAATAAATAACTTTTTAGAAATTTATCCTGAAACTACAATGCTTGGTAGAATAATTAGTTTTTATAATTCAATTCAAAATAAAAAATATGACGAAGCTATTAGGATAGGTGAAGATTTATTAAATGCTTTTAGAGATGTTTTAAGAATTATAAGCGAATTTCCTCTATTGGATACGACTGAAATGACTTATAATCTTTTAAGAAAATTTCGTGATGATTATGTAGATTTCACATGTCAAAAATTTTATTTAGAATATTGTTTAAAATACATCCCAACATTAGAAAGTAAAGAGAAAAGACAAGAGATGTACAATTATGTTATTTTATATGGTTTTTGGGGTTTAGTTTCAGATGCCAAAAATTTTGAAGAAAGTTATAATAATTTGATAAAATTTATAAAATTTTTAAAAGACAATAATTGTAAAGATTATGAAAAGTTGTTAATTATTTTCACATCAATTCAATATAGTTTTGAAAGTGAAAGTTATGAAGAATATAAAAAATTTTTGTCAGCTGTTGATACACTTGAGAATTATTGTGGTAGTAAATTAAATGTGAAAGTAAAGTTATTAAGAGCTTATGGATTGAGAGGATTGGATATGAATAAAAAAGCAATTGAAATTTTGTTATCTTTAAAGGATAGCTTGAATGAACCTCAAAAACGATTTCTTATTTCTTCTGCTATTGATTATCTTGACTTTGAGCTTGCTAAAAATTTAATAAGTGAATTTAATATAAATGACTCATTAATTTTAAGAATAATTGATCCTTCAAAAAATTGTGATTTACTTTATAATCAAAGGAAGCTAAAAGATATTTTGAAAATTTGTAATGAAGAAACACCTGAAAGAGCATATGCCTATTTCTTACTATCAAAAAAAGATTCTGCAATTGAAATTATAAAAAATTTAATTGAAAATCTTGAAATTTCAAGCAAGAATTATACCTACTATTGGAATAAGGGTTGGTTTAAGTTACTAATAGGTGAAATTGATAGTAGTTATTATTTAACATCAAAAGCACTTGAAATGAAACCAAATAATTCTTTTTTAATAATGAATCTTGGCTCTATTTATTTAGCAAAATTTCAAATAGACTCGGCACTTTATTATTATAAAAAGGCATATAATGTTAATAAAGAATATGGGAATTATAAGGAAAGTTCATTTTTCCAAGTTTTAAGAAATGATGTTGAGCTTATTAGCAAAATTTATAATTTAAAAGTAAATTCAAAAGAAATTTTAGAAAAAGTAAGGAAATAATGCTTTTTCCAATTGTGAAAATTTTAGGAAATTATTGATTTTTGCTTTGTCCAATAAATAGTGTTAAATGATTGATTATCAATAACTTATAAAAATTTCAGGAAATTATTATTTTTTGGGGGAATTTAAGGGGGGCGAAGTTCATAAGCCGAAGGCTTGATTTCAGGGTGGGTGGGAAAAATAAAAAATAATCTATATTTCAGAATTACTAGACAAGGTACATAAATTGTTAACTTGTGCTTTAAAATTTTCATACTATGGCAGAGAAAATTTTGGGTATTGACCTTGGAACAACAAATTCAGTTGTTTCTATAATGCAAGGTGATGAAACAATTGTGATTCATAACTTGGAAGGTGAGAGACTTACACCCTCTGTTGTTGCTTTTAAGGGCAATGGCGAAGTTATTGTAGGTTCTCCTGCTAAAAGGCAAGCTATACTTAATCCTGAAAATACAATCTATTCAATAAAGAGATTTATGGGTAGAAGATATGATGAGGCATTAGATGACATAAGAAAAGTTCCATATAAGGTTGTTAGAGGAAGAAATGACAGAGTTGAAGTTTTCATTCCTGCTGAAAATAAAAATTATACGCCTGAGCAAATATCAGCAGAGATTTTAAGATATTTAAAGAAGAGTGCTGAAAGTTATCTTGGTGAGCCTGTTAGGAAAGCTGTTATTACAGTTCCTGCTTACTTTAATGATGCTCAAAGACAAGCAACGAAAGACGCTGGAACAATAGCAGGTCTTGAAGTTGTTAGAGTTCTTCCTGAGCCAACTGCTTCTGCATTAGCTTATGGTTTAAATAAGACTGATAAGAAGTTAAAAGTAGCTGTTTATGACTTGGGTGGTGGAACATTTGATATATCTATACTTGAATTAAGTGGGGGAGTATTTGAAGTAATAGCAACTCATGGAGACACACACTTAGGTGGAGATGATATTGATAATAGAATTATTGAATGGCTTATTGAGGAATTTAGAAAAGAAACAGGTATAGATTTATCAACTGATAGACAAGCATTACAAAGACTAAAAGAAGCAGCAGAAAGAGCCAAAAAAGAATTATCTTTCCAAAATGAAACAGTAATTAGTCTTCCATTTATAACTGTTGATAGCTCTGGTCCAAAGCATCTTGAAAGAACATTAACAAGAGCAAGACTTGAAGCAATGGCTATGGATTTAATAGACAGAAGCATTAGATTAATTAAAGAAGCACTTGAAGAAGCAAAATTAAGACCATCAGATATTGATGAAATAATTCTTGTTGGAGGACAAACAAGAATGCCATTAGTTCAGAGGAAAGTTCAAGAATTTTTCAATAAAGAACCACATAAGGGAATAAATCCTGATGAAGTGGTAGCAATTGGTGCTGCAATTCAAGCAGCAATTATATCAGGTGAGTATAGGGCAAAAGATATTGTTTTATTAGATGTAACACCATTATCCTTAGGTGTTGAAGTTCTTGGTGGATTATTTGATGTGGTAATACCTAAAAATACTACTATACCAACAAGAAAAACGAAAATATATACAACAGCAGAGGATAATCAAACGAGCGTTTGGATTAAAGTTTATCAAGGTGAAAGGAAAATAGCGAGGGAAAATAGACTACTTGGAGAATTTGAGCTTTCAGGTATTCCACCTGCTCCAAGAGGTGTTCCTCAAATAGAGGTTACATTTGATATTGATGTAAATGGTATATTAACTGTTAGTGCTGTTGAAAAAGCAACAGGTAAAAAGGCTGATATTAAAATTCATGCAAGAACTGGATTAACAGAAGAAGAAATACAAAGAATGATAAAGGAAGCACAAGAAAAGGAAGAAGAAGATAGAAAAAGAGCTGAATTAATTGAGCTTAAAAATACCGTAGATGCTTATATTTATTCAGTTGAAAAATCATTAAAAGAACTTTCTTCACAAATAACTGAGGATGAAAGGAGAAATGTAGAGGAAAAGATAAATAAAGCAAAGGAAAGTTTAAAAACTGATAATAAAGAAGAAATTCAAAAAGCTTATGAAGAACTTCAAAATGTTTTTAATAGCATAACTACAAGAATTTACCAAAGCTATAAGAGTGAAAAACCTGATGATAAAAAAGATGATTTTAGAGTGGAAAACTAAATGTTATTTTTTCTAATTAATCAATTGGAAAAGGAAATTGAAAAGAAGTATTTGAGTATAAATTATTTGAAAGCAAATTTTATTCAGATTATTAAATATCCTTCAAGAAAGGATTCTATTATTTTAAGTGGCTATTTAGTTTATAAATCTCCAAGCGAATTAACTTTTAGTATAAATGAAACAAAAAGCAAAATTATTTTAAAAGATACATTTATGATAACTATTCAAAATCATGACACATCAATCCAAGTTTTGCCTAAAAACTACATGTTCAATCCCTATTACTTCTTAACCGAAGGTATAAAGGCTTATAAAAGTGAATTTAAGAAATTTAATGATAAAGTTGAAATTAACTTACTATCTGATACTTTATTTTACAAAGACATTAAATTTACTTTAAGTTCAAAAGATTATAGTATTTTAAGTGTAAAAGCAATTGACATTTATGGTGTTATATATGAATTAAAACTTAAAGATATTGAGCAGAAATGAAAGCTATAAATTATGCTTTGAAATTGTTAAAATTTCGTCCCCGCTCTGAAAATGAGTTAAGGAAAAGAATGAAACAGAAAGGATTTGATGATAGTGAAATTGTTGAAGTTATTGAAAAACTTAAAAAATATGGATATTTAAATGAAATAGAAGATGCTATAAATTATGTTAAAATTAAATGTGAAAAAGGATGGTCAAAAAAACGAATTTATCTTGGACTTTTAATAAGAGGATATAATGAGCAAATTATTAATGAGGCTTTAAACAATTACGAAAAGGATGTGGTAATTGAAAAATTGAAAAGGGAAATGAGAAGAAAGCATTTAGACAAGGAAAAATTAATAAAGCTTCTTAGAAGTAGAGGTTTTGAATGGGATATTATAAAAGAAGTTTTAAAAAATGATTGAGCTAATAAATGTTAAAAAAGTTTATAAAGACCCAAATGAGATAGTTGTTTTTGAAAATCTAAACTTAAAGATATCTGAAAATGAAATAGTAGCAATAATTGGACCATCTGGAAGTGGAAAGACTACACTTTTAAATTTAATAGGAGTTATTGATTTTCCTGATGAAGGAGAAATTTTAATAAATTCAAAAAATGTTAAAAATTTAAACGAAAATGAAATTTCAAAATTAAGAAATGAATTTATTGGGTTTATATTTCAAAATTCTCACTTAATAAATGAGCTTACGGTTTTAGAAAATGTCTTAATTCCAAGCTTAATAAAAAATAAATTTTTAAATGGAAAAGATAAAAAAAGAGCATTAGAAATTCTTGAATACCTATCAATAGCTAATAAGAAAGATAATTTACCATTTGAAATATCAGGTGGAGAGAGAAAAAGAGTAGAGATAGCAAGGGCAATTATGAATAATCCGAAAATTATTATAGCAGATGAGCCAACTGCCAATTTAGACCAAAAACTTAAATTTTCAATTATGGAAATTTTTTCTAAAATTAGAAACGATTTTAAAACTACTATTGTATTTTCAACTCATGATTACCAAATACTTAAATATGCTGATAATGTTTATAAAATTGAAAATATGAACTTAAAAAGAATATGAAAATAGGAATACTTGGAGGAGGACAACTTGCTTTTATGACAATTTTAAGAGGGACATATATGGGTTTTGAATTTAATGTTTTAGATAAAAATTTTGATATTTCTTCAAGAAAAACATCAGCAAAATTATTTACATTTGAAAATTATCGTGAATTTTATAATGAAAGTGATATTATAACATTTGAATTTGAGCATATTCCAATGGATATTGTGAAATATATGGAAGATAAACTAAAACCATCTTATGAAATTTTCTCATTAAAACAAAATAGATTTAATGAAAAAAATTTTTTGCTAAATAATAAATTTCCTGCTGTGAAATTTTTTAGAGCAGAGAATGGAAAAATAGCTTGTGAAATAATAAAGAAAAATAATTTTATTCCATGCGTTGTTAAAACCACAAAACTTGGTTATGATGGTAAAGGTCAATTTTACATAAAAAATAATGAAAATTTAGAAGAGATTTCTAATTTGAATGAAGAGTTAATAATAGAGGAATATATTGATTTTGAAATGGAAGTTTCTACGATTGTTGCAAGAAATGAAATAGATATTAAGGTTTATCCGATTTCTCAAAATTTTCATAAGGATGGAATTTTAATTTATAACATAACACCTGCTAAAATACCTAAAAAACTTGAAAATAAAATATATGAAATTGCTATTGAGCTTTCAAAATCTTTAAATTTAATTGGAATTATGGCTATTGAATTTTTTGTCAAAAATGATGATGTTTTAATAAATGAAATTGCTCCAAGACCTCACAATAGTGGTCATTGGACACTTGATGGCTCAATAACTTCACAATTTGAACAATTTTTAAGAGCAATTTTAAATTTACCTCTTGGAGAAACTAATTTAATTAAACCAACATTAATGATAAATTTGCTTGGTGTTGATAAACCAAATTTAAATGAAATTTTTAAAATTAAAAATAGTTATTTTTATTGGTATTTCAAGGAAAAGAGAATAAGAAGAAAGATGGGGCATATTAACATTCTTTTGGATGAGTATGATAATTTTGATGAAATTGTTAAATCAATGCTTATAAACCTTCTTTAAAATACCTTGTTTAATGCCCATTTAAAATTTCACTATGAATAAAATTAAACTTCCTATTTTTTGCTTTGTCCAATAAATAGTGTTAAGTAATTGATAATCAAGAACTTTTAAAAATTTCAGGAAATTATTGATTTTATTGGGGGGTTTGTTAGGGGGGCGAAGCCCCCCTGCCGAAAAATGGGCATTTTTAAGCGGAAGGCTTAAATATAGGGTGGTTGGGCAAAATATAGAAAAATAAATAGTTTTAGAATTATTGGACAAGGCAGATTAAGGAGTTAATCTTCCTTTAAAATTTCTTTATGACTGAAAAAGAAATTTTAGAGATTGTGAAAAAGAACCCAGAAGTTATATGGGAAATCATTTCAAGTAATCCAGACCAACTTATAGAAATTCTTGAAAAAGCTAAAATTAAACTTGCTACAAATAAAGATCTAAAAATTCTATATCATAAGCTAAAAAATGTGTTGTTTGAGAGGATGGATGAAAAACATGAAAAATTAAATGAAAAAATAGATGAAAAATATGAAAAATTAGATAAAAAAATAGATGAAAAATATGAAAAATTAGACAAGAAAATTGATCAAAAATTTAATACTTTAATTATTACCATTATAATCCAAACTTTGGCAATTATAGGAACTTTGATTGGCATTGTTTTAAAAGTTATTCAGAGTATGAAATAAGAGGGTTTATTTTTTAACTAATTTATATAGAATTTCTAATGCTTGTTTTGGTGTTATTTCATCAGGATTTATATCAATTTCAATTGAGCTATTTAAAATTTTAAAATTTAGTAAAATCTCATTTGCTCTATTTATAATCCATTCTGGGATGCCTGCTAGTTTAGCAACATATATTCCATAACTTTTATCAGAAGAGCCTCTTATAACTTTTCTTGTAAAAATCACATTATCTTCAAATTCCTTAACTTCCATACAATAATTTTTAATGCCTTTTATTTCACCTTCAAGTTTTGTTAATTCATAATAATGAGTAGCAAATAATGTTTTTGCTTTTATATAGTTTTGGATATATTCAATAATTGCTCTTGCTATTGCTATACCATCATATGTAGATGTTCCTTTTCCTACCTCATCTAAAATAATAAAACTTTTTTCCGTGCTATTATTTAAAATATAAGCAGTTTCTATCATTTCTGCCATAAATGTTGATACACCTGAACTTATATCATCACTTGCTCCAACTCTACTGAAAATTCTATCAACAATATGAATATTAACTTTTTTAGCAGGAACAAAAAAACCACAATGAGAAAGCAATATAATAATAGCATTTTGTCTTAAATAAGTTGATTTTCCTGACATATTAGGTCCTGTTAATATAATAGCATTATTCTCATTATCAAGAAATAAACTATTGGGAACAAATTCATCGTTTAAAGCTTCTACAATAGGATGCCTACCATCTATAATTTCAATTATTCCATCATCATTAAATTCTGGTCTTGTCCAATTATTTTCAATACTAATTTGTGCTATTGAGCAATCTAAGTCAAGCTCCCCTAAAAACTCAAAGAACAATCTTAAATCTTTTGAAAATTCTAAAATTTTTCTTCTTAAATTGTTAAATATCTCCTTTTCAATAGTTAAAATTTTTTCTTTTGCATAAGCAATATCTTTTTCAACTTCTATAATTTTCTTATTTTTGAATCTTAAAGTATTTACAAGTGTTTGAATGCCCTCCCAATCGCTTGGAACTTTATCTTTATAGGATTTTGTAATTTCAATATAATAACCATAAACTTCATTATATCCAATTCTTAAAGTTGGTATTTTTGTTCTTTGTTTTTCATAATTTTCAATTTCTAAAATCACTTTTTCACTTTCATATAAAATTTTTCTATATTTGTCAAGCTCTTCATTTATTCCATCTCTAATAACATTTCCATCTGAAAAATTGTAAGGTGGATTATCTGAAAGTGTTTTTATAATTTCATCTGAAATTTCTTTAAGTTTATCAATGTTTTTAAAGAATTTTTCAAAAGGTTGTAGTTCTTTTAATATATCGTAAATGTCTATCCAATTTTTAATTGAATAGGCAAATTTCAATAACTCAATTGGTGGAATTCTATTAGCAGATATCTTTCCAAGTTTTCTTTCAGGATCACCTATCAGTTCTAAAATTTTTTGAACAGATTTTAATTTTTCTTTGAATGTAATTAAAGCTTCAATTCGGTTTAATTTTAAATTAATTTTTTCAAGGTTAATATATGGATTACTTAATGATTTTCTTAAAGCTCTTGAGCCAACAGGTGTTTTCGTTTTATTTAATATTGAGAATAGTGTTATTCCTTTAGCATCTGCTCTAATACTTTCAAAAATTTCAAGATTTCTAATTGTTTGTTTATCTAAATTCATATAAACATTTAGATTACCAACTCTAATAAACTTTATATGATTTAATGCGTGTGGCTTATTTGCTCTTAGATATTTAATTAAGGCAGAAATACTTCTAATTGCTAAGTTTGGAACTTTTAATCCAAAATAGGAGCTTGGCTCTTTATTAAAGAAATCTCTAAAAATTTCAATTGAAGTTATATATTCATATTCAATTTGAGGAAATTTTACAATATGGGCATTTTTAAGTTCTAAATTCAAATTTTCAGGAATAATAATTTCTTTAACTTCAATTTTATTTAAAAATTCAATAACTTTGTTTATTTTATCCTCATAAATCGTAAGCTCTCCTGTTGAAATATCAAGAACAGCAAGACCACAATTTTGACCAAATTGATATAAACTTGAAATATAGTTATTTTCATTTTCATTTAAGAAATCTTCATCAATAATAGTTCCAGGTGTTAAAACTTCAATAACTTCTCTTTTCATTAAATTTTTCGTTTCCATTTCATCCATTTGCTCAGCAATTGCAACTTTTAAACCAAAACTTAACAATTTTTTTATATAAACATTAGCGGATTTTACAGGTATTCCACACATAGGAACTCTTAAATCTTTACCCATTGGCTTACTTGTTAATGTCAAGTTTAATAATTTTGAAACTTTATAAGCGTCATCTAAAAACATTTCATAAAAATCTCCAAGTCTAAAAAGCAATATAGCATCTTGATATTTTTCTTTTAGCTTTTTATATTGATTGTAAATTGGCGATGCTTTCATAATTTAAAATTTTAAAGCAAACAATTTTTATCAACTTTAAAATTTCAAACAATTTATGAAGCTTCTATATGAGGGAAAATCAAAAAAAGTTTATGAATTTTCAAAAGATGAAGTAATTCTGGAATTTAAGGATAGTGCTACTGCTTTTAATGCTCAAAAATATCAGGAATTTAAAAATAAGGGCAAAATAAATTGTTTATTTTCTGAATTTTTTTTCAAGTTATTAAGTGAAAATGGTATAAAAAATCACTTTATTAGAAAATTAAATGATAATCAAATGTTATGTAGAAAAGTTGAAATTTTGAAAATTGAAGTAGTTATTAGAAATATAGCAACGGGTTCAATTACAAAGAGACTTGGTATAGAAAGTGGATTTGAATTTGAAGAGCCACTAATTGAATTTTTTTATAAAGACGACAAATTAAATGATCCAAATATATGTAAGGAGCATATAAAAATTCTAAAATTGGCAAGTGTTGAAGAGGTGAAAGCTATTGAAATTATTGCTTTTAAATCAAATGAAATTTTAAAAGAATTTTTCAAAAAATTTAATTTAAGACTTGTAGATATAAAATTTGAATTTGGAAGATATAATAATGAAATAATTTTAGCGGACGAAATATCGCCTGATGTTTTTAGAGTTTGGGATAAGTTTGGAAATAGTTATGATAAGGATGTTTTTAGATTTGAAAAAGGAAATTTAATTGAAACTTATGAAAAACTTGGAAAAATGATAGGAATTTTATGATAGGTATTGTTGTTTCTGAGTTTAATAAAATCATTACAGAAAAATTATTAGAAGGAGCGAAAAAAGTTTTAGAGGAAAATAATTTTCATTATGAAGTTTATTTTGTAAATGGCTCTTTTGAAATTCCAATTATGATAAAATTATTAAGTAAAAAGAAAGCGTTTGATGGCTTTATTGCAATTGGTTGTATTATAAAGGGTGAAACAGAGCATTATAAATATATAGCAAAAGCAGTTAGTTATGGAATAATGAAATTGTCTCTTGAATTAGAAATTCCAATAACATTTTCTATTTTAACAGTTGATAATTTGGAGCAAGCTTTAAATAGAGCAGGTGGAAAATTTGGAAATAAAGGAGAGGAATCAGCAAAAGCCCTTATTAAAATTTTAAAAAATTTATGAAATTTTCTTTAATTATGGCAACCTATGGAAGAAGTAGTGAGATTGAAAATTTTTTAATTTCTTTAAAAAATCAAACATATAAGAACTTTGAGCTTATTGTAATAGACCAAAATGAAGATGATAAAGCTTATAAAGTTATTAAAGAATTTTTAAATGAATTTAAAATTATTTATTTTAAAGTTGATTTCAAAGGACTTTCAAAAGCTAGAAATTATGGAATAAATTATGCTTCTGGTCAAATAATTGCTTTTCCTGATGATGATTGTGAATATCCAAGTAATTTATTAGAGAATGTTAAGAATTTTTTTGAGAATAATGATTTTGAGATTTTTTGTGTTTTAGCTATTGATAAATTTAAAAGTAAGGAATCTCTTGGAAGGTGGTTTAAAAAATCAAAGAAGATAAATATAATTAACTTTATGAGAGTTTGTCCATCTCCTTGCTTGTTTATAAGGACGGAAGAAAAATTAGAATTTGATGAAAATTTTGGTATCAATTCAAAATTTTATTCTTCCGAAGAAATGGATTTAGTTTTTAGACTATTAAAAAAAGGATATAAAGGTTATTTTGAAAGAAAAATTTTTATTTATCATCCATATAAGGAAGATTCAAAAGAGCGAGCTTATTATTATGGAATTGGAATGGGGGCTTTTTTTAGGAAACATTTAAAAAGTGATTTAAAGCTAATTTTTCCTTTTGTTGAAAATTTAATTATAAGACCAATAGGTGGAATGATTTTAAATGCTTTTAGAAAAGAAAAATTTTTAAAAAATTATTATGGATTTAAAGGAAGGTGGAAAGGCTTTTTAAGTTATGATAATTGATACCTTAATTGTAAATAAAAAAATTTCAGGTATTGGCTCTTATACAATAAATTTATTAAAACATCTTAAAAAATATATTCATTTTAAGGTTTTAACACATTCACCTGAAATTTTTGGAAATGATTATGATTTCATTCTTTCACCAAAAATTTTAGAAAATAATCCAATTTTAAGACATATCTACTTACAAACATTTCTTTATAAGGAAGCTATTTTTAGAACCTATCATGGAGTTTCATTATTTCATAGGGGATTGCAAATTATAACAATTCACGATATTTTAGCAATTCTTTTTCCAGACAGGTACAAGGAGCAGTATTATTTCTTTCGCTTTTTTTTAAAGCCATTTATTAAGAAAGTTGATTTTATTTTTACAGTATCAAATAATTCAAAAAAGGATATTGTAAATTTCTTAAATGTTAATGAAGAAAAGGTTTTCGTTTTTTATCCATCTTATGATGAAGAAATTTTTAGACCTATTGAAAACCAACAAGAAATTTTGGATTTTAAAAAAAAGATGAATTTGGAAAATTATTTTTTGGTTGTAGGAGCACAATTTAGGCATAAGAATGTTGAATTAGCAATTAAAGTTATGAAATTTTTTAAGGATTTTAAACTTATTATTGTTGGAACAAGGAAGCCTTATGAGGATGAATTGAGAAAGCTTATTTATAGTCTTGATTTACAAGATAGAATTATTATGTTTGATTATGTAAATAGTGAAAATTTAAGAATTTTATATGCTGGGAGTTTATTATTGTTATTTCCTTCAAGATATGAAGGATTTGGAATACCTGTTCTTGAAGCTATGGCTATGGGTGTTCCTGTTATAGGAACAAAAGCAGTTGAAGAAGTTGGAGGAGATGCTATTGAATATGCTGATTTTGATGATGTTGAAAGTTGGAGATTTGCTGTTGAAAATGTTTTAAGTAATAGAGAAAATTATATTATTAAGGGATTTGAAAGAATTAAAAATTTTAGTTGGGATAAAACAGCTTATAATATGTTTTTGTTTTTTAAGAATATAGGTTTGGTATGAAGGTAAAAAAACAAAGCAAAAGGAAATCATTTATTTTAAGAGGTTGAATGGGGAGTTAAAGTCCCCTGAGGCATAAAAAGTGCTTGATAATCAATAAGTTATAAAAAATTTTTTAAAACTATTGATTTGAAGGGTGAATTTAGGAGGCAAAATAAATATGCTTTGTCCAATAATTATTGTTAAGTTCTTGACAATCAATAAGTTATAAAAAATTTTCTAAAACTATTGATTTAATGGGGGATTTAAGGGGGGGCGAAGCCCCCCAAAGCAAAAGATGGGCATTTATAAGGCGAAGCCTTATTTTCAGGGTGGGCGGGAAAGATAAGGAATAATCTATATTTCAGAATTATTGGACAAGGCAACATAAATAATTTTTTATCCTTTAAAATTTCAATTATGCTAACTTTGATTTTAAATTTAACTGCTGATGAAATTTTAGAGGAAATGTCAAAAAGTTGGGAAAATGTTAAAGATTATTATTCTACTTTGTATTCTTGGACTAAAAAGGATAATGAAACTGAGTTAAAGGAATATGAGCATAAATTCTTAAAACCTGGTTATGTTTATCTAAAAGTTATAAAAGGTGGCTCTGGTGAAGCTTGTTATGATCCAAATACAGGAAAAGCAAAAGGTAGAAAATTTGGAATAACATTAACACTTGACCCTGAAAAAGATAAAAGAATACAATCCATAAGAGGAGATAGAATTTACGATGCTGGAATTTTAAGAGCAATTGAAAGAACAAAAACTTATAAGGATATTCAATTTAATGGTGAAAAAACAATAGATAACATTAAAGTTTTTGAAATATCTGCCAAAATTGACCCAAATAAAAATTATTCTGCCGATAGAGAAATTATTTACATTAGAAAAGATAATTATTTACCTTATGGGTATATTCAATATAAAGGGAGTGTTAAAGTTAAAGAAGTTTATTGGAAAAATTTGAGATTAAATAATGGTTATAGTGTTAAGGATGTATGCTTTTAGCATTATTCTTACAGCTTGAAAAAATTGAAATAAACAATAAAATTCTTTATGTTGAAATAGCTGATAATGATGAAAAAAGGTCATTAGGTTTGATGTTTAGAAAGTATCTTCCTGATAGTGTGGGAATGTTATTTATATTTGATAGCTCTGGGATTTATCCTTTTTGGATGAAGAACACCTATATTCCTTTATCAATTGCTTTTATAGATGAAAATTATAAAATTATAGATATTTTTGATTTAGAGCCTCTTGATGAAACTCCTATTTTTCCATTAAAAAAATTTAAATATGCTCTTGAAGTTAATAGAAATTGGTTTAAAAGAAACGATATAAGAGTAGGTGATAAAGTCAAATTTATGTTTTTGAAATGATTGGCTTGGTTTTGATTGCTCAAAATTTCTTATTAAAAAATGTTAATGTCTTTACACCAAAAGGAAAAATTGATAGTGTAGATATTCTTGTAGAGAATGGCATTATTAAAAAAATTGGAAAAAATTTAAATTCAGAATATAAAATCATTAATGGAAATTATTATGATGTTTATCCTTCTTTTATAAATGCTATTAGTTCTGTTGGATTAGTTGAAATATCAGCAGTTAGAGCAACAAATGATTTATCTGAAATTGGAGATTTTAATGCTTTTTTAAAAAGCTACAATGCTATAAATCCAAGTAGCGCTCATATTGGTGTTATTAGAAGTAATGGAGTTTTAATAGTAAATACTATACCAAGAGGTTCTCTAATTTCTGGCTTTTCAAGTGTAGTAAAATTGAATGGTAGAACACAAGAGGAAATGTTAATAAAGGAAAAATCAGCATTAAATATATTTTGGAATATGAAAAAAATTAAAAAAATATATGAATTTTTTACAAATGCTAAATCTTATATTTTATCAAATTCAAGTGGAAATTTGATTTACGATGAAATAAAAGATGTTTTAGATGGTAAAGTTCCAATTTTTATCCATGCGGATAATTTAGATGAAATTTTATCTGCTATTGAATTTTCAAAAAGTTTTAATTTAAAAATTGTTATTGTTGGAACATATGGAATAAGAAAAGCAATTGAATATATTAAAGACTATAATATTCCTGTTATTTTAAATGGGATTCATAAATTACCACAAGAAGATGAGCCTTACGATGATATATTTACACTTCCAAAATTCTTAAAAGACAACAATATAAATTTTTGTATTTCAACAAATTCAAATGCTTTTTCCATATTTGATGAAAAAAATCTTGAATATCATGTTTCAAGTGCGATTGCTTTTGGACTTGATAAACAAACTGCTATTAACTCAATAACAATAAATTGTGCTAAAATTTTAAACATAGATGATAAATATGGCTCTATTGAGGAAGGAAAAAGTGCTACATTTTTTATAGTAGAAGGAGATCCATTTGATTTTAAATCAAAAATAATAAAAGCTTTCATAGATGGAATTGAAATTGATTTGAAAAATAAACATACTGAGCTTTTTGAGAAATATAAGTAAAGTGCTATAAAAAATTTTCTAAAACTATTAATCAGAAGGCTTATTTTTAGGGTGGGTGGGAGAAATATGGAAAGGTAAATAGTTTCAGAATTATTGTGCAATGCGCATAATACTTGCTTTGTCAAATAAATAGTGTTAAGTTATTGTCAATCAATGACTTATGAAATTTTTAATGAAATTATTTATTTTACGGGGAGTTTAAGGTGGCGAAGCTCCCTGCCGAAAAATGGGGAACTTTAAAGCCAAAGGCTTATTTTTAGAGTGGGTGGGAAAAATAAGAAATAATATATATTTTATGCTTTGTCCAATAAATAGTATTAATTTATTGATAATCAATAAGTTATGAAAGATTCTCTAAAACTATTGATTTCATGGGGGGGTTTATTAGGGGGGCGAAGCCCCCCAAGGCATAAAAATGGGCATTTTTAAGCCGAAGGCTTAATTTAAGGGTGGGTGGGAAAAATATAATAAAATAAATGATTTCAGAATTATTGGACAAGGCACACAAAACTTATATTTATGCTTTAAAATTTTAATAAATTATGAATAATAAGGTTGTTCTTGGGATTTCGGGTGGTGTTGATAGCTCAGTAGCAATACATTTATTGAAAGAAATGGGATATGAAGTTATTGGAGTTAATGTTGTTCTTTATGATGAAAGTAAGAATAAGAGGGCATGTTGCTCAATTGAAGCATTAAGGCTTGCTTATAAAGTAGCTAAAAAATTCAATATTCCATTTAAGGTTGTAAATTATTCAAAAGAATTTAAAAGTGGAATTGTGAAAATGTTCATAGATGAATACTTGAAAGGAAATACACCAAATGTTTGTGTATTTTGTAATAGAGATTATAAAATGAAAGTTTTATTTGATTATGCTAAAAGCATAAATGCCAAATTTTCAACAGGACATTATGCAAAGATTGGAGAATTTAGAGGTAGAAAAGTTATAATGAAAGGAATTGATGAAAATAAAGATCAGTCTTACTTTTTAAGCTATTTAACAAGGGAAATGGTTGATAACTTAATTTTACCTATTGGAAATTTTACGAAAGATGAAGTTAGGAAAATAGCTCTTGAGCTTGGGCTTATAAATGCTACGAGAATTGATTCTATGGATATTTGTTTTGTAGATGGTGACTATCGTTCCTTTATAGTTGAAAAAGGAAATTATGAGCCAAAAGAGGGTTATTTTGTAGATAAATTTGGTAATATAATTGGAAAACATAAAGGATATGCTTTATATACAATTGGACAAAGAAGGGGTTTAAATATTGCTCTTGGTAAAAGAGCTTATGTAATTGATATTATTCCCGAGGATAATGTCGTCGTTGTTGGTTTTGAAGAGGATGCTTATAGCTCTTTTATAAGATTAAAGAATTTGAATTTTTTTGTTGAAGTAGAAAATGAATTTATTGCTCAGGTAAAAATTAGAAATGTTCATAAACCTGCTAATGCTTTGATAAAAGTTTTTAAAAATTATGCGGAAGTTGAATTTGAAAAGCCACAATTTTCACCAGCAAGAGGACAAATTGGTGCTATTTATATTGATGATTATTTAATTGGAGCAGGAATAATTGCCTAATGGAAGTTAAAAAATTTTTAAAATTCTTCAAAATTTTCATAATTTTTTATATTGTTATTAGTTTTGCTTGGATTTTAATTTTTTCAGGAAGAGAATTTTTCAAAATTATTTCTTATGTTAATTTTTTCTTTGTTTTTTTAGGTTTTTTAAATTGGTTTTTATTTTTAATTCTTGATGGTTTGAGATTAATTCTAATTTCAAGAGGCTTAAAGAAACAATTAAGTTTATTAACATCTATTGAATTTATAACTTCTGGTTCTTTTCTTGCGTTAATTACACCATTTGGTAGTGGTGGTCTTCCTTATCAAATATGGCTTTTAAATAAATATGGATTTTCAATTTCTCAAACAATAAGTTTAATTATTTTAAGAGGAATTTGTATATTTATTCCATATTTAACATTTTTGCCCTTTGTAATTAATTTTTTAAAAACAACGATTTCAAAAATTTTTTTATTTTATTCATTTTTTATTGCTGTTTTATTTTTGATTTTCGTTTTATTGAAAAAGAATTATCGTCAAGCATTAAAGCGAATAGATTTTAAATTCCTAATTTTAGCCTTGTTAATTAGCTTTCCAATTCAATCCTTGTATTTAAGTTTTCTTTATATTGTTCTTAAAGCATTTTCAATAAAAGTTGAATTTTTAGAAGCTTTTTTTAAACAAATTATAATGCAACTTTCAACTTATTTTCAAATTACACCTGGCGGACTTGGTATTTCAGAAATTATTTCCTCAATTATAATAAGTGAAAATTTGGATTTTAAATTTATTGGTTTTGTAGTAGTTCTTTGGAGATTTTTTAGTGGTTATTTAAATGGATTTTTTGGATTTTATTTTGTTTTTAAAAGATTTTATTCCTCAAATACTAAAACACTCTCTTCATAAATTCTAAATTTCCTATTTTTTAAATGCTCTTTAAATTCTAAAATTAATTTTTCATCATTAAGGACATTTAAAGGAACTTTTAAATACAAAATTCTATTTTGAACTTTAAACCTTGTAATACCTGATGGGATTTTTAAATTGTTTTTGGCAAGAAATAAAAAAAAATTATGATTTAATTTTGGAAAAATTATTCCTTCAATTAACTGCTCCCTTAAAACTCTTTCATAGTTTAAGTTTTTAACCTCATTTAAAAAATTTAAAAATTTGAATTTGTCTGAAAATTTTACTAAAAATGTTTCTTTTGATTTTATAAGAATTTCATAATTCTTAGGCATTCTAATATCATAAGTGATTTTTAAATCAAATGTTTTTAAAAAATTTTTAAATTCTTCATTAACATTAAACTGCCAAGCCCAACTGCTTAACTTTATTCTCTTTTTATGATAATTAACAAGTTGAATAGGAATGAACTTAACATTTAAATTTTTTAAAGCGAAAAATCTATGTGTTCCGTCTAAAATAATAATTTTGTTTTTTATTTTTGTAGTTAAAATAGGATGATTTATAAATCCATCATTTTTAATTTTTGATATTAAGGCATTTAATTTTTCAATAGATGGCTCTTCGTGTGGAATTATCTCTTTTGGTTCTAAGAATTCAATTTCATTCAAAGTTGTCATTTAATATCTCCAAAAATCTATTTTTGACTTTATCTATTTGAATTTTTTCAATTGCGAACTCAAAATGACCAAGAACCATTAGTTTTTTAGCATTATTTTCATCTATTCCTCTTGATTTTAAATAAAATAATTTTTCATAATCTATTTCACTAACTGTTGCAGAATGAGTACATCTAACATCATTAGCTGATATTTCAAGACCTGGGATAGCATCTGACCTTGTTCCCGGATTTAATAAAATTGTATGCTCTTGTAAATAAGCGTTGGATTTTTGAGCTTTTGGAAAAATTTTAATTAAACCATCAAAATGACTTCTTGCTTTATCTTTTAAAGCACCTCTTACAAGAACATTTCCGACACTATTTCCAACCCTATGCATTAATTTTGAATACAAACTATAAAATTGCTCATCTCTTCCAAAGAAAATTTGAGTATCTTCTCCTTCACAACCTTCACCATTCATAAATAATTCCATATAATTTACAGTATATTTTCCGCCTATCCATATGTGATTTATATAACCTTTGCTATATCTATTTAAAATTGCTCTTCTTCTTGAAAATGAATAAACATTTAAATTAAGGTCGTAAATTGAAGAGAAGTTTAAAACTGATTCATCATTTATATAAATTTCATATATAGGACTATAAAATCCTGAAATTTTTTCATTTATAGAGTGTGCTTCATCAACATAGCTAAATTTTGAGCCTTTATCAAGAACTATTAAAATATGAGGATAAATTGCTATTTCATTTGAACTATGGACAAACAACACTTGAAAAGGTTTTTCAATAATTAAGTTTTTAGGAACATATATGAATAGTCCTGTTTTTAAATTTAAATAATGATTGGCAGTAAATTTATCTTCATTTGGACTGACAATTTTTGAAAAATAAGCAGAGAAGTTAAAATCAATGTTATTGAAAGCATAAATCAGTTCTTCAATAATAAGCCCTTTTTCTTTTAAATTATTATCATAATCAATTGAAATTAGATTATTATTTACAAATAAAGCAAAACCAATTGTATCTTTTTCTTCTTTAATAATTGATTTTATATAGTCTGAAAGTTCCTCTTTTAAGGTTGTTTCAGTAGTGAAGTTCTCAGGTTTAAGAATTCTATAATCTACATATTTATTTCTTAAAGGCTCACTTTCTTTATAGGTTTTAAAGGCAATTTCTTTTATTTCATCTAAAAATTTGGTTTGAATCATATTGAAAGTTTAAAGCATTCAAAGTAAGCCTTCTTATTTTTAGAGTGAGTGAGAAAATGAGGCGATTTTGACTTGCTTTGTCCAATAAATAGTATTAAGTAATTGAAAACTAATAACTTATAAAAACTTTAATGAAGTTATATGCTTTACGGGGGGACTATTAGGGGAGACGAAGTTTATAAGCCTTAGGCTTATTTTTAGGGTGGTTGGGCAAAATAAAGAAAAATAAATACTTCCAGAATTATTTAGACAAGCCAACAAACATTTGCTTTGTCCAATAAATAGTGTTAAGTAATTAATAATCAGTAAGCTATAAAAAATTTTCTAAAACTATTGATTTAATTGGGGGATTTAAAGGGCAAAGCCCCCACGTCAAAAAATCGGGTTTTTTAAAGCCGAAGGCTTAATTTGAGGGTGGGTGGGAAAATAAAGTAATAATCGTAATTTTAGAATTATTAGACAATACAAAAAAACATTATATCTTTTCCTTTAAAATTTTAAATATGTTTTTTTGTATCATTTCAAACATTCTTCAAATTGAAATAAATGGTCCAATAACACCAATCACTTCAAGCTATGTTAAAAGAGCTATTAAAACTGCTAATGAAAAAAATTATGATTTTATCTTAATGATTATAAATACACCTGGTGGTCTTGAGAGTGCTATGAGAGAAATTGTTAAGGAGATACTAAATTCAAAAGTTAAAGTAATAGCTTATGTTTATCCAAGTGGCTCAAGAGCTGCTTCCGCTGGTGTTTTTATCGTTCTTGCTTCTCATATTACTGCTATGGCAAGTAGCACAAACATAGGCTCAGCAAGTCCCGTTTCTCTAACAGGTGGAATGGATTCTGTTATGCAAAAGAAAGTTATGAATGATGCTAATGCTTTCTTAAAGAGCATATTAAAGACAAGGAATAAGCCAGAATTTTGGTCTGATAGTTTTGTAATATACGCAAAATCTTATTCCTCTTCGCAGATGAAGGAATTTGGACTTATTGATTATTTAGTTGATAATGTAAGTGATTTGCTTGATAGTTTAGATGTAAAGAACAAAGTTATTGATAAGCTTGATATGAGTTTAAGAGAAAAAATTCTTGAAAAAATAGCAGATCCAAATATAGCTTATTTTCTTCTGATTATAGGATTATATGGAATCATATTTGAATTAGCAAGTCCAGGTTGGGGCATATCAGGAACAATTGGCATTATTGCTTTACTTTTAGCGTTATTTGCACTTCAAGTTTTAAGTGCTAATTTAGTTGGATTATTACTCATTATTATAGCTTTTATTCTATTTTTTGCTGAAATAAAATTACAAACAGGTGGTTTTTTGGCAATTGGTGGAACAATATCATTTTTATTTGGCTCTTTAATGCTTTTTGATATTTCAAATCCTCAAATAAGAATATCAATTTTTAGTATTTTAACTGCTTTGATTTTTACGTTAATTTTCTTTTTTGTAATAATTGCTTTTGCTATTAAGGCGCTTAGACAAAAACCACAAACGGGTTCAGAATCCGTTATTGGGAAGGTTGGTGTTGCTATTGAGGATTTTCAAAAGGGTGAAGGTAGGATTATGATTCTTGGAGAAATTTGGTTTGCACAAAGTAATGACATTATATTGAAAGATAATAAGGTTGAAGTAATAGGTATTGAAGGATTAACTTTGAAAGTGAGAAAAATAAATAGCTCTTAAAACATAAATTAAAAATGCTAAAATTGAGCTTAAAATTGAAAAAATTAAAGATAAAAATTTAAATTCAAAATTAAGTAAATAACTAATAACCATAAAGTAAAAGAAAAAACCTGCAATTTTCCCAAAAACATTAGAGCCTTCAATTTTCTTTTTATTAAACCATAAAAATACTGCCCCAATTATTAAAATAAATTCTCTTATTAAAAAAAATAATAATGCCCAATTTGGCAAATTCTTATAGATAACAAGTCCATAAACAATAACAAAAACTAATAGTTTATCTACAAGATGGTCATAGGCTTTCCCAAATTCTCTATTTTGAATTTTTAATTTCCTTGAAATTATGCCGTCAAAAATATCTGTAATGAATGCAATTATTAAAAGAATAATTGTTAGAATTTCATTTTTTGAAATTGATAAGAAAATAAATGGAACTAATACTAATCTAATTGTTGTTAAAATATCTGGAATTAAAATCAATACCCTTTAAAATAATCAGGTTTTATCGGCTTGTATATATCACTTTCGGTTTTCCTTGTAAATTTCCAAATAGGTATATGATAACTTAATCCAAACTTAAGGCTAAATCCAAAATTTTGAACATATTTAGAACCATCAAAGTAATAATCATTAGCATATCTTAAATCCAAACTTAAAACATAAAAAGGCATATCCCACGCTTTACCCCAACTACCAAATCCAACTTTTATTCCTCCACCATAAATTAAGTCTCTTGGATAGAAAGCAGTTCCAACTACACCATAAGGCATTATTGAAATTGCCCTATTTCCAAGTGAAGGTCCAAGTTTTAATGAAAATCTTGATTCTTTAACTCTCTCTTTTATTTGTGAGGGTAGTGTAGTATCTTTTCTTAATTTAAATGTTATATTTTCAAAGTCTAAACCAATGCCAAATCCAAATGGCTTATTTTTCATATATTTAAAGAATATAAAATCAAATGGAACAATTTTTAATTCATTGCTTGCCTGGAAATTAACACCAGCATTTAAAGTCCATAATAAGAATGTTCTTTCATTTTGAGGATTAAATATAAATGGTGCTATTACATAATCAGAATGATTATATAAAATTCTTAAACCAAATGAAACCTTTGGAAGTAATTTTGAGGAATAAACATTATAATCATTAAAATAATTAGTATCAGGTTTGCTTCTTAAAATATAGGTCTTCATAGGATCGTAAAATAAACCATTATATGCTTTTGTCATTCCTACATCAAGATAAAATATGTTCCATCTAATTGCTAATCCGAAATCATAACCCCCACCTCTTAAATTTCTTCCATCCGTTGCATAACCAAATGAGAAATATGGTCCAATATCATAACTTTTTGTTCCAAAATATGGTCTAAATTTAAAGTAAATAAATGATGGTAAATTGTAATAATTCAAAAGTGGTGTTTTTGGCTCGTAATTAACTCTTCTAAGACCAATTGTCCATTCATTTCCATACTTTTTAAGTGGAAAATATCTATAAAGACCAATTTCATAAATATAATCAAAGTAGGAGCTATCTGAAAACATCCTTTGAGTGTATATTGTAAATACTACAAAATTTCTTTCTTCTGCCTTTTCTACAATATCTCCATGATAATATCTTGTATATGTTTCTTCATCCCATTCCCTAAATGGATATGTGCTTGTAAAGAAAAGTGGATTTATTGCTACTGAAAAATAAAAATTCCTTATAATGCTATCTTGATTTTTAACCCAATTTTCATTATTATACCTTTTTATAACATATTGTCCATAACCAAAATAGGCAGTTATTAGTGAAAAATGCTCATGATATAGTAGTCCAATTTTTATTCCAACTGATGATGAGAATGTTGGACCATAAAGTAAGGTATCTCCATACTTTGGATCAGAAACTAAAATTTTTTTAACTGACCTTGGTTTGAAATATCCAAAACTAAGAACGGGTGATATATAAAAGAATTTTTTTCCAAGAGCAGGTCCAAGAAAAATTTGAAAGCCTGGGAAATAATATAAAGCAGTATCACTTGATGATATTTCAGAAGCATATATGTTTCCAAAATGGATTTGTGAGCCAAGCGTAAAACCTACAAGTCCATTAGTGAAGGCAGTATAAGAGGCTTCCCAATATCCAATAACTCTATTTTGGAATTGAGGATTTATATAAGCTCCTATCCCAAAGAACTTAGTTTTTGGAACATCTACGAAGAGGCCAAAGGTAATGTGAAGCATAACCAAATTTTAAGGCTTTAAAATTTCAAGTATGAGGAGAATTTTTTTTATAACTTTCACCCTCTTGACCATAATTTTTGGATGTAAAAAGAGCGAATCTACTTCTCCTACACCACAAGTTCCTAAATACTCTATAAGGGCTGGTGATAGGTGGGTATTTCAAGTGAATAATACTAATGATTCACTTGTTCTTATAGCAAAATCTGAAACAACGCTTACCATAAATAATAAATCTATAAAGTTTTATCCTATTGCAGATCTTACAGATACACCAAGGATTTATGTAAATGCTTCGGATTCTATTCTCTTTGTATTTCCATTATCTAATCATTTGATTTTTTCCAGACTTGTAAGAGCTAATGTAAATGCTGGGGATAGTTGGGAAGATACAACATATATTTCTCAGGATACATTAGCTGTTGTAAAAACAAGAGTAGATTCTGTAAATGCTGTTGAGAATGTTCCTGCAGGAAGTTATAATAATGTTATAAAGATAAATCAAGATTATTATGGCGTGCTCTATAATGTACCTTTTCCTTTTGCCAATTTCAAATTTAGCATAAAGGAGGATGTCATATTTGTTAGAATAATAGTTAGTTTTTCAAGTGATACTACTGACCTTAAACTCAAAAGCTATCAGAGAGCTTCTCAATAAGGGGCTTTTGCCCCTTATGCTTTAAAATTTTAATACTATATGAGATTATACATTATTTTATTATTCCTATTTTCTTGCTCAACAGCTGTAATAAATCAACCACCTGGTCATAAAGTTGCTTCTGTTAATCACTTAGAAAATGGAAAAAAACAATTGGAGAAAGGACACTGTAAGCAGGCTATTGAGCAATTTGATAAAGCGTTAGAAAAAGACCCTACGAATTTTCAAGCATTATATTGGAAGGGTGTAGCTCTTGGTATGTGTGGTGATTATTCATCAGCTATAAAAATTTTAGAAATTTCAATTAAATATAAACCTTCAAATATATGGGATGAAAGAATTAATATCGCTATAAGTATATGTAATGAAAGGCTATCATCAAAGGGCAGAGGTAAAAAGGCTAAAAGTAGAGACTTTTCTATCGTTCTTAAATGGCTTTGGGAGCAGTAGGCTAAATTTCAGGATTGGTTTATAATTATTAGGCTATAAAATTTTGAAACTATGAAACATAATTTAAGTGTAGCTGAATTATACGAAGAAAGTATAAAGAAAAATCTTGCCATTCTTTCTAATGATGGAACGCTTGTTGTAGATACAAGACCTTATACAGGCAGATCTCCAAAGGATAAGTTTATTGTATATGAAAAAGAAACAAAAGATGATGTTTGGTGGGGTGAGATTAATCAACCTTTTGATGAATCGGATTTTAATAAACTTTTAGAAGAGGTGAAAAATTACTTAAATACAAAAGATATTTATGTTGAAGATTTGTTTGTTGGAGCAGATGAGAAATATAGATTAAAATTAAGAATTATAACTGAAAGTCCTTGGCATGCATTATTTGCTAAAAATATGTTTATAAGACCAAATAAAGGCGATAATTTAGATGTTAATCCAGATATTGTTATTTATCATGCTCCGTTTTTCAAAGCTAAGCCTGAAATTCATAAAACAAAAAGTGAAGTTTTTATTATCCTTCATCTTTCAAAAAGAATTATTCTAATTGGAGGAACTTTGTATGCAGGTGAAATTAAAAAATCCGTTTTTACATTTTTAAATTATTACTATCCAAAAGCTAAAAACATTTTATCTATGCATTGTGGTGCAAATATAGGCAAAAATCAAGACACTGCTTTATTTTTTGGACTTTCAGGAACAGGCAAGACTTCGCTTTCAACAGATCCTGAGCGCCCACTAATAGGAGATGATGAGCATGGGTGGTCAGATGAAGGGATATTTAATTTTGAGGGTGGTTGTTATGCGAAAGTAATAAAAATATCAAAGGAAAAAGAACCTGGAATATATAAGGCTTCTACGAGATTTGGAACAATACTTGAAAATGTTATATTAAATGAGGACAGAAGTGTTAATTTTGATAGTGATGAAAAAACAGAAAATACAAGGTCAAGTTATCCTATTGATTTTCTTGAAAATGTAAAATTAGATGGAAAAGGTTATCATCCCAAAAATATATTTTTACTATCAGCTGATGCCTTTGGTATATTACCGCCAATAGCAAAATTAACAAAAGAACAAGCATTATTTTATTTTCTTTCAGGATACACTGCTAAGCTTGCGGGAACTGAAAGAGGTATTAAAGAGCCAACAGCGACATTTTCCGCTTGCTTTGGAGCGCCATTTTTAGTTTTAAAACCTATTGAATATGCTAAAATGCTTCTTGAAAAAATTGAAAAATATAATCCCAATATATGGCTTGTAAATACTGGTTGGTTTGGAGGACCTTATGGTATTGGAAATAGAATTGATATTGTTTTGACAAGAAAAATGATAAATTGGGCTATAAATGATGGTAATGCAGAATTTTATGAATTTCCTATATTTGGCTTGTTAGTTCCTAAAAAAATTCAAAATATTCCAGATTGGATATTTTATCCACAAAATAGTTGGAAAAATAAAGAAGATTACATTCAAAGCGCCAAAAAACTTGCCAATATGTTTATTGAAAACATAAAAAAGTTTGATATTGATAGTAAAATTTTAGAAGCTGGTCCAAAATTATGAAATATCAAAATTTCATTTTAATAATATCAGGACCATCTGGTAGTGGTAAGACAACAATATGTAAAAAACTTTTAGAATTAGATAAAAATTTATTTTATTCGGTATCTATTACAACAAGAAAAAAAAGAGAGAATGAAGTTAATGGCATTGATTATATTTTCATTAGCAAGGAAGAATTTTTAGAAATGATAAGGAAAGACGAACTTTTGGAATGGGCTGAAATTTATGGAAAATTTTATGGAACACCTAAGAAACCAATTTTTGAAAATTTAAATAATGGTAAGGACATAATAATGGATATTGATGTTCAAGGTAAAAGAAAGATAGAAAGGAATTTTAGAGGTAGGGTAATTAGCGTATTTTTAATACCACCAAGTAAAGAAGCTTTAATTGAGAGATTGAGAAAAAGAGGTGATTTAAGTGAAGAAGAATTATTTCAAAGGATTTCACTTATTGATATTGAAATGAATTTCAAATGGGAATATGATTATTGGGTTTTAAATGATAATTTGGAAAGAGCTGTTATGGATGTAAAAAAAATTGTTGATGTTGAAAGGTTAAGAGGAAAATTTATTTTAATTTAGTTGGCATAAAAATGGTTAGTGGTCGGTGAAATAAGGAAAAATAATTTAGTAAATTGCTGATTTTATAGGGGGTTAATGGAGAGCGAAGCCTCCCGAAGCAAGATTGGAGTTTTTAGAGCCATAGGCTTGATTTTAGGGTGGGTGGGAGAAATATAGAAATAACGATATTTTTAGAATTATTAGACAATCCAATAAATCAATGCTTTGCCCAATAAATAATGTTAAGTGATTGGTAATCAATAACTTATGAAAATTTTAAAAAATTATAGTTTTTATTGGGGGTTTATTTAAGGGGGCTTGGACAACGCACAAATTTTAATTTAACACCCTTTAAAATTTTAGGAGCTTATGATTGAACTTTTTCAGAAAGGTGGAATTGTAATGTGGGGACTTTTGGTCCTCGCCATTTTTGCTATTGCTATCATCTTAGAGAGATTTATATCACTTTATATTCTTTCATTTACAAACCCCTTAAAGCTTGTTCAAAAGGTTATAGAAATTATTGAGGAGCAAGGTCTTAAAGAGGCTCTTGATTATTTATATAATAGACGTTCCCCTCTTGCTAAGGTTTTAGTTGCAGGTCTTGAGAAAGTTCAATTAGGTAAAAGTGCTTTTGAAGATGCTATGATAAGAAAAGCTATAAGTGAGTTATCTTTCCTTGATAGGAATATGATTTATTTGTCTGCTATTACTACAATATCCCCTCTTCTTGGATTTATTGGAACATCAATAGGACTTATAAAGGTTTTTAATGCAATAGCTATATCTGGTGAAGTTGAGCCTACACTTGTGGCAGGTGGTATAAGTGAAGCTTTAATAGCAACATTAACATCATTTGTTATCGCTGCTCCTTGTGCCTTATTTTATGCTATTTTTACAAATAGAATAAATACATATCAAAAACAGATAGAAGAAGCTTCAAATGCTCTCGTTGAGTATCTTCTTGAAAAAGGTATCCTTGTTATATGAAAATTTTTAAAGAAGTTAAAACAATTGATTTTAAATTTGATTTTGTTTCATTATCTGTTGCGAATTTATCTTTTATTATTCTTTCATTTTTTGCCTTAAATATTCCTAAAAAAGAAAAAGGTATATTATTTGCCTTTGAAAAAAAGCCTGCATTTGCCCAATTGCCTTATCAGATAACAGGTGGTGCTGCAAGAGGAATTCTTTACTCTTATGAAAAATTCCAACTATCTCAAAAATATGAAGTTTCAAATTATATAAAATTTTCTATAAATGATAAGGGGGAATTTTTTGTTGAAGATGAGCCTGTTAAAATTGATGAAACTACTTATAAGTTAAAAAATTATCTTACTGAGGATAGCACGAGATCAATTTACATTATTATTCATCAAGATGCTTCTTATGAATATCTAATAAAAGCTTTTGATGTAACGATTGAGACTTTCAAGGCTTTAAAATTATCACCTAAAATCTACATAGGAGTAATAAAAAGGTAATTATGGCAGTTAAAATAAATTTTCCAAAACGTGAAATTCCTTCAATTTCTTTCGTATCATTAGCCAATTTAGCGCTTATAATAGCAGTATTTATGGTAATTGTCGTTAAAGTTGAGTACTATGAAAAATCAAAAGTTATAAATCTTCCAAAACTAAATAACTCCTTTAAAATTCCTACGCAAAGCAAGGTTTCAACAATTTTGATAGTAAATGATAATGAGATATATGCGGAGGGATTTAGAATAAAATCCTTAGATGATTTATCTACTATATACTTAATGAAATCTCAAAAGGATATTTCAGTTCTTATTAAGGCTGACAAAAATGTAAAAGTTAATACGATTATTGAAGTTATGGACAAGTTAAGACAGATTGGGATAAACAAAATTGCTTTTATAACAGGGGGCTAAATATGGCAAAATTACCAAAACATTATATTCAAAAGGGTCAAGAAGTTGAAGATTTTTATCTTCAAAATATTTTCTTTGGTTTTATAATTTCAATTGGAATAATAGCTTTCTTATTTTCAAGTATTAAAAAAATTGAATTTGGAGTATATAAACCATCTCAACCTCCAAAGCCTGTCACTATTGAATTTATGCCTGTTATTGGTAGAATAGAGGAGCCTCCTCCACCAATTAAACCAAAAGTGGATATTAAAATCGTTGAAGTAAAGAAGAAAGAAGTTTCAAATGAAAAAAATCAAGAACTTACAGCTTCTTCTCAAAAATCAGAAGAGAAAGTTGTTGAATCTCCAATACAAAATCCAATAGAAAACATTCCATTACCTGCTCCTACAAGTGAAGAAGTTTATGAATTCTTTAAAGTTGAAATTAAACCACAAGTTATAAAATCTGTTCCTCCTGAATATCCTGAATTTGCCAAGAAAGCTGGAATTGAGGGGAGAGTTATAATAAGTGCGGTTGTTGATGAAGAAGGGAATGTTATTGACGCACAAATAGTAAGTTCTACAAATAGTATATTCAATGAGCCTGCTTTAAAGGCAGCCTATCAATATAAATTTTCTCCTGCTATGATGAAAGATAAGAAAGTTAAGGTTAAAGTTTTAATACCCTTTAATTTTGTTATTAAAAAATGATATGCTTTAAAATTTTCAAATTGTTTAAAAGGGGGTTATGAAAATGAAACGATTGTTTATACTTATAACCTTTATTTTGGGATTGTTTAACTTCGCTTATGCCCAATATGGTAAAATTATAGGTAAAGTTGTAGATGCTAAAAGCGGACAACCAATTGTTGCTGCTGCTGTTTATATAGAAGAGCTTGGTATCGGAACATATACTGATGATAAAGGAGAGTTTGTCTTATTAAGAGTACCACCTGGGACTTATACACTGAAAGTTGAATTTACAGGATATTCGCCATTTGTTCTGAAAAATCTTGTAGTTGAAGCTGATAGAACGATAAGTCCTCTTGGTGGTATCATAAAACTTCAAGAAACAGGAGTAGTTTTACAGGAACAAGTTGTAGTAGCAAGAGAGCCTATTGTTAAGAAGGATTTAACAGCAAGTGTTGATAAAATTAGAAGTGAAAAACTTCAAAGCTTACCTGTTGCTAATGTAGAGCAAGCACTTCAACTTCAAGCAGGTGTTAGAAGGTATGGAGGACAGTTGCAAATAAGAGGTGGTAGAACAGGTGAGGTTGCTTATGTTGTTGATGGGGCAGATTTGAGAGATCCTTATGATAATGCTTCAACTCCAAACTTACCACTTAACGCTATTTCAGAAGTTTCTGTAAATAAAGGTGGTTTTGGTGCTGAGTATGGAAATGCTGCATCTGGCGTTGTTGAGGTTGTTACAAAAGAAGGAACTGATAAATATGAATTTCAATTGAGAGCAAGGACTTCTGACTTTGGATTTTTAAGCAATTTATATATTGGTTCAAAGAATATTGGGCTTCCTATATATAATTTCTTATCAAGAGGTGAGGGTGATTTTTATGCTAAGTGGTTTGATAGAAAATATATGGGTAGTTATTATGATCAGATTTTTGGATATGAAATTTTAAGACAAAAGAAATATAGCGAGATGAACTTTAAGAGTGAAGACCCATTATTTTCAGATATTAAGCCTTTATATACAGATGGTATGCCATTTCCAACGACATTTTATAATCAAAAGCAAGATTTAAATAGAATTGAATTTACAGCATCAGGTCCTATTATTAAAAAGTATTTAAGATTTAGCGGAACAATTGATATCCAAAATTCAAATGGAAGATTTAGTAGATTAAATGCAGGTGAAAGGAACATTATGCCCAATAGGAATAATCAATTTAATTATCAAGCAAAGATAACTGCATTGCCAAATCAAAAAATTAAGGTTTTTGGTAGTGTTGTAGGAACAAGGGCATTTACATCTTATTGGGAGCCAGAATGGAGAATAGCACCTACTCATTCTGCCTATACTAAAACGGATATACTTGGTTTAATAGGTGGTATAAACTTCTTAATTTCTCCTAAGACATATTCAGAAATTAGATATAGTAGATATAGAAATCAGACAATTTGGAATTCATTTGAAGATATAAATATGGATGGAATTGATGATTTTGCTGACAGGGATAAAAATGGTTATGTTGAAATTGATACTAATGCGTTAAAGAGTAGTGTTCTTGTAGGGAATGAAACTTATTCTTATTATTGCTCTGATCTTTTAAATATGATTAGAAATAAACCTGGTTTTGCTAAACCTACCGATATACCAGGTGTTGTAGAACTAAGAGCATTTTGGTGGCAAACACCTATTATTAACTGCTATCCTCAACAAAAACGTATTGCTTTAAGATTATTAGTTGGTATTACACCATCAGGTGATACAGTTGCAGTTAGTGATCAGTTGAATGTTCCTATAAAGGATACTTTATATAGAATAAGTGGAATAAATATTCCAAATCCACTAAATTATGATAGAACTGCATTTGGTTGGAGATATAATTATACAAATCAATTGAAGTTTGACTTTGTCCAACAAGATTTTGCGAATCTAAAAGGACATGAATTTAAAACAGGTTTTGAATATAGGACTATAAGATTAAGACAAGATATATGGGACTTTGCATCTGGTGGAAATGTTTATCCTTCTGTTGTTGATGCTGATCCAAAGCAATTTGCTTTTTATGTTAGAGATAAAATAGAATTTGAGGGTTTAATAGCAAATGTTGGACTTAGGCTTGATTATTTTGATCCTAATGCTTATGTTCCTGCTGATTACGAAATACCTGTTAAGGTTAATGACAATAGCGATTTTGCTAATCCTGATACCTTAGATGGTGCTTGGACATGGGATAATGGATATGGAATAAGAAGGGATACTCTGAATATAAATAATCCTGTTAAAGTTAAACCTTATTATTATATTAGTCCAAGAATTGGCATTTCACATCCAATTAGTGAAAATGATGTTTTACATTTTACTTATGGTCATTATTTCCAAGTTCCACTATTAGCAAGATTGTACTCTAATCAATGGTGGATATTTTCAGGTGCCTATCCAAGACAAGGAAATCCCGCTCTAAAACCTGAAAAAACAATTTCTTACGAGCTTGGTATAAGACATGCATTCAATCCATATATTTACATAGATGTTACTGGTTTTTATAAAGATATTTATGATTTAGTTCAGTCCCAAAGATATGATATGCATGAGATAGACCCAATTACAGGTCAAAAAGTTAGAATAGGTAAATGGTACACAGTTTATGTGAATGAAGATTATGCAACAGTTAGAGGAGTTGAGCTTCAGCTTTCAAAGCAAATTGGAGGAGGTCTTGGAATTTTAAATAATTTATTCTTTGATATTAACTATACATTCCAAGTTGCAAGAGGAAGCTCATCTAATCCTAATAGTAATTATTTAAATGAGTACTATGGACTTGCTCCTGGCTTTACACAAGAATTTTATTTAGATTGGGACCAAAGACATGGAATTGTTGTGAATGTTGGATATATGATACCATTCATTGCTCAAAGTCCATTTAGAACAGGTTGGGGTGGCTCATTTGTATGGAATTATGGAACAGCACTACCATATTCTCCAGAAATTAGAACACCAAGAGATTATCTTGAGCTAACAAATACTTTAAGATTTTATTCTCAATCTGTTGCTAATTTGAATTTATATAAGAGCTTCATTATAAAGGGTTTGGATTTGAGAATATTTAGTAATGTTTATAATTTATTTAACAATAGAGTTCTTATAACCTATTCCAATCAAACTTATTGGTTTGGCTATGGTCCAAACTCTGATGCCTGTAGAAATGGTCTTCCTACATGCTTGGGTCAAAGAGCAGCTGAGGGTCCAAATGGTGATATAAGTGTTTATTCATTACCAAGAATAACTGAAATAGGTTTTGAAATTAACTGGAGGAGGTAAAGCTATGATAAGTTTATTAATTTTATCAAAGCTTGGAGGTGCTTACTATTATCCCCTTGGAACAACGAAATATGTTCATATAAACATAGGTGAAGTATCTACTGCAAAGTTCAATAATGGTTTATATGGTTATAATGTAACTGACCCCATTTCTTACAATTATCCTGCCAATATTATAACTAACTATCTTTATAGAGGTGGTTTGTGGATTGGTGCTAATGTGGGTGGAGGAATTGTAAGTGCTGAATTTTATAATGATGAGTTTGAATCGGATGACAACAATATAAATCCCGTTACAGGTTTTAAGTACATAGGTCCCGGTAAATCTGCGTTTGATGTTTATGCAGTTTTTAAAGAAAATAGTGGTGCTAATAGTGGAAATAGATTGGGTATTAGGGTTTTTGAGAGGACACTTGCTTGGCCGAATAGACCTTATAATCAATTCTTCATTCATGAATATAAAATTGTTTTTGATCCAAGTTTAAAAACTATTGCTCAAAATAGTATTGATAGTGTTTTTGTCGGTGTTTGGTTTGATGCTGATGCTTGTGCAGCGAGTACAAGAACATCATTCTGGTACGATAATTTAGTTTTCTATGATGGACTTTATAAAAAGGTTATAGATGAGGACCCAAGATATTTAACACTTCCTGGTTATTCTACTGATGACCCACTTTTGACTTATCTAAATGGTGTTAATTTTGGACTTGAGGATAAATATACAATTTTAGGCGATACTACAATTGAATTGCCTGATGGAGTTCCGGATGGTTATATTATTTGGGGTGATGACCCTATTGAAAGGGAGATTTCTGCTAAGGCTGGTGTTGATACAACTAATTTACCTACACTTCCAAATGGTAGAAAGTACATATACTTAATTCCAAGAGGAATGTCTTACATATTTTATGATGCAAGAGATAAACTTATTAATTCTGAAAATATTAAAAGATGTCCTGGTTTTACTTTTGCTTCATTTATATACGCGGATCCAACCCCTAATGATAGTGTTTTTCCAGGAGGTAGAATTGTAAGACCTCATGCTCACCAATGGTGGAATATAGAAACGGATCCACCTTATGCTGGTTCTTCAAATCCTGATATGTTTAATTATATGGCTGGTCATATAGCAAAAACACAATTTTATAGATTTGTTCCAATACCATTGAATCTTGGTGCTACTCAATTTGATTATAGATTCCTTCTTACAGTTGGTCCTTATTCTGTAAATTATCCTGATACAATTAGATTAGTTTTAGTTACAGGTGTTGGTTATGGTTTAAATGGTGGTGTTGATAATTATTATAAGGGTGGTAAATATATGTTGGGTGCAAGACAGCTTGTTGAAATTGCTTATAGAACATATTACTTAGGTAGTAATTGTGACCCTGGTCATCCTGATAATTGCAAGCCCGACCCTGACAGATTTCCTGATAATCATTATAAAATTCCTATTCCTCCACCTTCACCTTCATTAAAATATAGCTCAGAAAGTGGAAAGGTTATTTTAGTTTGGGATAATAAGCCAGAAATAACACCTGATTATGTTACTAATGAATTAGATTTCGCTGGATATGCCATTTATAGGACACTTTATAATCCAAGCTTTACATTGCCTTCAAAGAAAAATAATAGTATTGATAAAGGCTCACTTTTAGCTCTTGTATTTAAGGATGGAACAAGTGATGCTAGAAAAGATTCAATTGTTAAAGCTTTATTTGGTGTTTCATTAAATGATTTAAAATCAGTTGGTGTTCAAGTTTTTGATAATATCATTAGAACTTATGAAGATATAACAGTAAAACCAGGATTTCCTTACTTTTATGCTGTTAGTGCTTTTGATTTTCCAACAGCTGATCCTTCTACTTATGGTCTTTCCCAGCAAAGTTCACTTGATAATTATGCTAAGGATGCTAATGGTTCTCCATTGGCTTTATATGTAGGTTCTCCTATTTCTTCAAAAGATAACTGGAAAGATAAAGTTAGAATTGTTCCTAATCCATTTAAAGGATCTGCTGCTTGGTCTGCTACAAAGATAACACAAGAAATAGAATTTCAGAACTTACCTTCATCAGCAAGAATAGATATATTCACACTTTCAGGTGATCATATTATTACACTTTATCATAATAATCCTGCCTCTGGCTCATTAAGGTGGAATTTATTGACCAAGAATGGATTTCTTGTATCACCTGGTATATATTTAGCTAAAATATCTGATAAAGATGGAGATTACAAAATTTTGAGATTTATGATTTTAAGATAGGAGGTTTTAGGATGAAAAAGATATTATTTTTTATTTCTGTTTCTCTTGGAATTTTAAATGCTCAAATATCAAAGGCTGGTCAAGCAGGTGCTAAATTTCTATCTCTTCCTTATGATGTTAGAAGTGAATCTATGGGTGATGTTGGTGTTAGTTTATCAAGCTATTCTCCATTTGTAAATCCTTCTATTGTATCTACTTTAAATTTAAAAACAATTTATGGATTAGCAGGTTTCTTTTGGGGTATAAATAATTTTGCTATTTCTTATGTTGTTCCCTCAAAAAGGGGTAATTTAGGTTTTTGGACATCTGGTGTTTATGTGGGTGGTATGGAAGGATATGAGTTAGACCCCAATGGTAATATAAATAGTATAGGGAATTTTAGTTATCTTGCTACTCAACTTGGATTTACTTTTTCAAGATTTTTAACAGATAAATTTTCGTTCGGAATATCTCCAAAAATTATATATGAAGGTTTTGGTGGTTTTTCTAACGCATATAGCTTAGCGCTTGATGTTGGAACTTATTATATAACAGGTTTTAAAGATTTAGTAATAGCAGCAAGTATTAGAAATTTTGGATTTGATATGAAACCCTCTGGTGAATATACAAGGTACCTTTATGAAGCAGGACTTGTTGAAACAACCGCTACATATACAAGTTACAGACTTCCAACAATTTTTAGCTTTGGACTATCATTTTCCATATTATCTTCTGCTTATGGAAAAATTTTATTAGCTTATCAATTAAATCACCCTACTGACAATTTAGAAAGCCATAATATAGGTTTGGAATATTCACTCATGAGCATAATTTTTGTAAGGACGGGCTATAAAATATATGTTAATCCAGATGAAGCTGTTAATGGAGCAAATGGTGTGAATTTTGGATTGGGTATTAATTATGGTAGGATTGGTTTAGATTATGGATTTTATAATAAAGGTGTCTTACCGCCTATAAACCAAATAGCAGTCCATTATAAGTTTTAAAGGAGGTTGAGGTTATGAGAAAACTATTTATATTTCTTTCTTTCCTTTCAGTAGCAAGTGCTGAGCTTAATATAGGTGATAGGGTTCAAGTTCCCCTTACCTATTTCTCACTTACATTTAGAAAAGATTACGTAGAAGCTTCTGATAGTGGATATGCTCGTGTAATTTTAAAAACACCTTATATTTATGTTCTTACTATGGATACAGTTTATATTCAAGAAATACCTAAAACTTATATTATTCCTCCTGATACTGCGCTAAAAATCGCTAATTTAATAGACACTTTATTTAATCAAATTAAGCCAAATGTTGATAATTATTTAACTAATTACTTTGGGTATAGTCCAAATTTTCTTGATTCAGACAATGATCCAAGACTTTTTGTTGTAATTGGAGCTTTTTATGTTAGTGACGCATTGGGTTTAGTTAGTCCAAATAATGTAGTTGGTTATTTTGACCCTTATTATTCATTACAAACGTCATATCCAAGACATGAATATATTGTCCTAAATTGTGCAAGTGTTTTAACATCTGAAAGCTCATCTGATGGTGATTGCAGAAAATCCTTTAATAGAAATTCATTAAAGAAAGCTTTATACTTTTTATATACAAATTATGTTTTGTATGGTTATAAACCTAATGAGGATAATTTTGCTCGCTCTCAAATTGCTTACTATCTTGCTTCAAAAGTTTCAAATGATACTTCATTCTTTTATGGATTTAGACAAGGTAATACAAGAAATTTGCTTTATATTATAAATGATCAAATTGATGCCACTTTCAAATACAATATTTCTATAAATCCTACATCTCCTTACATTAATCAGGTTAATTTGGCGAATACGCTTGACGATCCACAAGCTCAGATTTCATATCTTTGGTTTAATTTCCTTGAAGAAAAAGATGCTAATGCTTTAAAAAGTAAAATTTTAGATAATAATAATAAATTTTATAAGCTATTCTCAGATAGTTTAATTAAGAGTTATGTTGTTGAATTTCATTTGAAAAATTTACTTAATTCAAAAGGTTATGGATATAACTATTCAAATTCTTTCTTACAAACTAAGGAAATATATCCTTGGACAGGCTCATCTTCTGTATTTAAGGGTGTTGGCGGTGGTGATGTTGATAGGTGGATTTCTCTTCCTATATATGGTGCGGAAGGATTTGTTGTTACTGCTATTACTGGAGCAAATAAACCCATTGTTTGGAATTGGATAGATAGCTCAAAGATAAAGGTTTTTAAAATTGATACTGTTTCAAAAACAGTTTCTGAGCTTTTAATAGATCCGTTAAGACTTAAAGTTGATAGCTTGAAAAGAGGAAGAGAAAGATTATTTATTATAAATTTAGACCAGAAAAAAATAGAAATAAGGTATGGTATAAATGATACTATTCCTCCTATGATTTCATCTTTCTTTGTTCTACCAAATAAATTTTCATTAAATACATTTGAAGTTTTTCTATTGGCAGATGATTTATTGTGTGTTGATGTTGGTAAATGTTCAAAAGCTTATGTTCAATTATTTACACCCGATCCGATATATAAGCCTATAATAGAATTAGACGAATTAGAAACAGTAACTGATATTGCTTATTATGGAAAAATCCTTCTATCTAAGGTTCAAGAAGGAGATTATGTATTTTCTGTTGTTAATCTTCGTGATAAATTTGATAATATACCTTCAAGTTATCCTTCTGATACAATAACTCTGAATTACTTATCTCCACAATCTCTTATTTCACTTTATGAAGGTTCTCTTAAAATAAAGAATAATGAGAATTTTGAATATCCTATTGTTATTAAGAAATCAAATGAGGGTTTCTATATATTTTCTAGTACTAAATTTGATGGTTATGTTTATATTAGAGGTTTTGATAATCAAGTGATTTATTATGAAAATCAACCTCTGACTACTTATTATGAGAATGGTTATTTAATGGCAAAATTTGTAGGAAATGGTTATTATAAAGTATCCACGGGAAAGCCCATTTATGTATTTTCATTTAAAGTTGAAAATAGAAATCTGCTTCTTACATTACCATCTGAAGGAACTGTAAAAATTAGAATATTTGATATTAGTGGTAGGGTTCTATATGATGCTAATAAGCATTTTACCTCTGGCTTGAGTGTTATTGAGCTTCCTCTTAAAAAAGGTTTATATATCTTTGAGATTAAATACAATAATAATAAGTTTAGATTTAAGCAAGTTATAAATTAAGGAGGTTAAGGTATGAGAAGACTTATATTTATTTCATTTTTAATTTTGGGATGTTCAGCTAAGAAGACCTCATCCGAAACACCTATTACATATGATGATATTATGAATGAAGCCTGGGCAAAATATTCAATTTTTGAGTTTTCACAAGCAAGAAATTTATTCTCTCAGGCACTTTCAATAAATAGTAGGGATAGGGAAGCCTATTATGGAAATGCTTTATCTTCCGCTTCTTTATCCTTATATCAAGAAGCCTTTTCCCTTTCATCCTCTGGAATTTTCGCACAAGGAGAACCACCATTAAAGAAAGTTGTAAATAAAATCATTTTAAATGCTATGCCAGATACTATTTTAATATCTGCTCAAAAAGTTGGAAATGATAGTGTTTATTTTGGTTTTTATTATATTCAAATATCTGACACTCCAATTCTTGAAGTTTCATCTATATTTCTAAACAATTCGCTTAAATCTATTTATGGATTCAATAGAAATAAAATTATAGTGCCATTTACTCATGTTTTAGATCAAAATAGTAATGTTAAGCAAAGTGATCTTCCGAAAGCTAACGATACTATTTTATATGCTGTTTCAATACCTACTCTTAAAGATATTGATAGCTTGCTTTGGAATGTTGTTATTTTATCTTCAGGTTTGGGTTATTTAAGCGATAATTTTAATCAAGCTATGGTATATGGTTATTTAGCATATTTTACAAATCCCATAAATTCATTAAATCCAAGAATTGTAAAAAGGTTTAAAAATTCAGATAATGTTTTTAATCTTGCAAGAATTTTATATAAATTGGAGCTTTATTATAATTTAGCAAATTTACTTCATGATGTTTATCCAGATTGGCCATATAGTAGTTGGGGAAGTAATATAAAAGCTGATATATATTGGTCTTACAATAACCAAAATGCTATAAAATCAAAGTTTTATGAGTTTTTATCTACACAACCATAAAAGGAGGTAAGGAAGATGATGGAGCTGATTTTGATAAGCAAGATGGCACTTATAAAGGGTGCCAAAGTTGCTGGAAGAGCTGACCTTTCCAAACTCAATAGAATGCATGCCTATGTTGAAAGGGAAGTCTCCTACTACAATCCCAAGAATCCTGCTCAAACCTTTGCTTTTGTTGATATATACCAAGATAGCTCAGTAAATCAATATGGTTTGCTTTCAACACTCCACAAACCTGTTTATGTTTCTGCTAATGGTGATACTATCCTCTTTTGCTTTAGAAGAGTTGACCCAAGTCCTGGTTCTGGAAGGATAGGCGTTGCTTGGAGCTTTGATAGAGGTCAAACTTGGAATACTGCTGGTAATATAAATGGTAATTCAAACGGAAGATATCCAAGTGCTGTTGGATTTACATCAGATGGAACGCCTGTTTGCTCATGGCCAGAACTTGTTGGAGGCACTTGGGGTAATATGTCCATAGGGAAGGTTGGCAGTCCATCTGTTTCTACTGGCAATCTTGGAACTTATAGAAGCATAGGTTATAAAATTGCTCCTGATACATTTGCTTTTATAGGCTTTACAGCAGGTACATATATAGTTTATCTTGGTTTTTATGATGCAATAAATAATGCTCTAATAGGTTCTCCTATTGCTGTTAGAGATCCGACTACTGATTTTGGTATTGCGCCTTATGCAACTGATATAAGTGGCGATTCAGTTTATGTTGTTGGTCTTGATGTTACTACTGGAAGTCCTACTGAAAATAAAGTTGGATATTTCTTAATTAGAAAAGATGGAACAACGAATCCAGATCCTTCTGTTGCTAATTTCATAGATACACTTGCTCTTTATGCCTTTACGATAGGGAGTAAAACTTTTGACGTTCTTGTAGATATAGATGTCAGATTTACATCAAATTATATTTATGTTCTCTATGCACTTCAAGAAAATCCTGTTCCATATGGCGATAACACTGTTTCACACATTTTAGTTTTACAGAAATATACAAGAACAGCTACTGGAGAAGTAGATTGGTCAGTTCCTATTTATATGTGGGTATGGGCGCCTTGGTATAATAATGGTGTTCAAGATAAATTGCCATTTGCTCATCAACCAAAACTTGCTATAAACGGCGATGATAAAATCGTTATTCTTTTTGTTCAATGGACAGATTCAGCAAATTCTGGTTGTGGAACAAATTATGTAGGTAATGCTCCAAAGGATATATTCTATATCGCAAGTGCTAATGGTGGTGTGAATTGGGGTCTTAGGAAAGTCAATTGGAATAATAATCCAAGTAAGCTTGAAGATTTTGTATGGCCTGCAAGAGTTGGTGAAAGAGACCTTTCAATAACCGATCAGGATTCGCTAATTATTGCCTATTTAACACCAACGGATGGCTCTACTGATATTCACTGTAATGCTTTAAGCGCCAATAGTACTACTGGCTCTTACAATTGGTTAGCCAAGGAAGGTGTGTCTTATAATAATGGTGATTTTGAAGATAGCTTAATTGTTGTAGATGTTTCTGAATTTTCAAAGAATTCTAATTATTCTATAATTGGCTTGAAAGGTCAGATTAAGGTTAAGACAGCAGATAAAAATGCTGTTGTATCACTATATAATGTAAATGGCTCACTAATTGAAAGGAAAGTTGGAGATAACATCATATTTAAGGTTAATAGAGGTGTTTATATTGTTAGAATAAATAAAGAAAATTATAAAGTTGTTGTTCAATAATTCTTATTTAGCCCCCTTTTGGGGGCTTTTAAGATATGAAAAAAGTTGGTATTTTAGCAATTCAAGGTGATTTTTACGAGCATAAATTAGTTTTAGAAAAATTAGATACTCCTTATAAGTTTGTTAAAAATAAGGAAGATTTTAAAGATATTTATGGACTTATTATCCCAGGTGGAGAATCTACAACATTAAGGAAAATTATTAAAAGTAATAACTTGGAAGATGAAATTTTAAAATGGAAGGAAGAAGAAAAACCTACACTTGGAACATGTGCGGGGATTATTATAATGTCAAAGAAAATTTTAAATGATGAGGAGGGTAGAGGTTTTGGTTTTTTAGATATTGAAATTGAAAGAAATGCTTATGGAAGACAAAAGGAAAGTTTTATAGCAGAAGTTGAGTATTCATTTGGTTATAAATCAAAAGTTGCTTTTATCAGAGCACCAATTATTAGAAAAATAAATAAAGGAGAAGTTATTGCTAAATTAGGTGATGAAATTGTAGGTATTAAAGATAAGAATTTTATAGGAATAACATTCCATCCAGAAATTACTTTTGATACGAAACTTCATGAATTCTTTTTGAAATTATTATGATTAGACTTATAAATGTATCAAAAAGCTATGGAAGTAAAAAGGTTCTTGAAGATGTTAATTTCCAAGTAAATAAGGGTGATTTTGTGTTTATAGTTGGTGAAAGTGGTATAGGTAAAACCACTTTACTTAAACATTTATATATTGATGAGTTTGCTGATAGTGGAGAAGTTTATATATTTGACAGATTAGTTCATAAGAAGATGAAAATTAAAGAAATTCAAGATTTAAGACTTAAAATTGCTGTTATTTTTCAAGATTATAAAATTTTAAGCGATAGAACAGTTTATGAAAATGTTATTTTTCCATTAAAATATATGGGACTTTCAAAAAAATTATGTGAGGATAGAGTTGAATTTGCTTTAAAATTTACAAAATTAAGTAATATAAAAAATGATTATCCATATTATCTTTCAGGGGGTGAGCAACAAAGGATAGCGATAGCAAGAGCAATAGCGAGACAACCTGAAATTCTAATAGCAGATGAGCCTACGGGAAATCTTGATTTATCAACTTCTATTGAAATTCTTAAAATTTTAATTGAATTGAATTTTCAAGGTATGACAATTATCATGGCAACACATAATCTTGAATTATTAAACTACGCTAAAAATGCCAAAGTTTATAAAATAGAAAATTATAATTTAAAGCCTTTTGATTGGAATTTTAATTAATTTTTCTCCATTTTTCTTAAATTTTAATTTAATTTCAATTGTATCATTTTCATTTAGGTCTTTCTTTAAGTTTATTAACATTATATGATAAGAAAGCGGTTTTAATTCAAAATTATTTTTTATTTCAATAAAATCAATTCTTCGCATATTAAGTCTCTCTCCTTCTTTAAATGTTTGATGGATTTCACTAATTTCTGAGCAATCACAATAAACTTCATATAATGTATCTGTTTGTCCATAATTTCTAATTTTCATAAAAACTGCACTTGCTCCTCCCTTTATTCCAATTCTTCCATAAGCATTTGTAATTTCAATCCCTTCTTTTTTTGAGCAAGAAATAAGAAAAAAGATAATTAGTAGTTTTTTCAAGGTTGAAATTTTAAAGTCCATGAAATAATAGTGCTTAAAATAGAAAATACAATAACTGCCAAAAGACCATTTAGAAATCCATTTATTTGAAACCCAGGAACAATTAAACTTGTTATATAAAACAAAAACAGATTTACAAAAAATATCCAAATTCCAAGTGTTAAAATAGTTAAAGGAAAGGTTAAAATCAGAATAATAGGCTTTATTAAGGCATTCAAAATTCCTATAATGATTGTTGAAATAATTAGAGAAGAAGGAGAGGAAAATTTTATCCAAGGTGTAATATAAGAAATAATCCACAAACTAACACCATATATGATAAGCCTTATTAAAAATTCAGACACAGTTATTGTCCTTCAAGTTCCTTTATAATTCTAAATTCAACTCTCCTGTTTAATTGATGTTCTCTTTCGGTTTTGGCACCTTTAATAACTGGTTGTGTCCATCCATAACCTTTTGGAATTAATCTATTTGGATTTATTCCTTTCTTAACAAGATAATCAACAACCGCATTTGCTCTTGCTTGTGTAAGTCTTATATTATATTCATAGCCACCTCTTTCATCAGCATGTCCAGCAACCTCAACAACAATTGTTGGATTTTCCGCTAAGAATTGATATATTGAATCAAGAACAGGATAAGATTCTTTCCTTATCGTTGCTTTATTAAAGTCAAAATATATATTCCTAAATGTAAATACTTGTCCAACTTTCGTTAATAAGAAATCCCTTCTATATCTATCACCATTATTTAAGCTAATATCAGCAATTCTTGGAGCATAATTTTTAGCCCTTACTTCAAAAATATAATTTCCAGCATCAAGTTTAACATAATAACTATCTCCTTCAATTGTTTTTATTAGGTTATTGTCTTTCTTTATATCAATTTTAGCATTTACTCTAAATCCTTTTTCAGCATCAAGAACAAGACCATAAATAATAGCAAATTTTGACGTTAATGGAATTACAATTTTATTTCTTGAATTTTTCTCAATTTGTACAAAATCTGAATTTGGTAAATAATCATCTCTTTGAGCCAATATTTTATAAAGACCTTTACTAATTGAAGTTTCATATTTTCCGCTATTATCAGTTATTGCTCTTGAAATTGTATCATTTTTCTCCGAAATTATAGAAATTTGAACATTACTTAAATGCTCATTCGTAGTTCTATCAATAACTTCAACCAATAAATAACCAACATCCTTACTTAAATAAACTTCTTTCGTTAAATCAACCCCACCTTTCATTTCAAATAAATCAACATATTGAGAGTAATTTTCTTTACTTACAAGTAATTTATAATTTCCATCTTCAAGCTCAATTTTTAAATTATCAGTTAAAGCTTCCTTTATTAAACTATCATTTCTAAATAATTTTATATTTCCGCTTAATGGCTGTTTTGTTTCACTATCAAAAACCTTAACTACTAAATTAGCAAATTTTGGCTTCATTAAAATTACTTTATTTATACTATCACCAATTTTAACACTTAAAACATCATAATAGTCTTTATATCTATCTTTAAAAGCCATTATTTTAGCATCACCTTCTTTGGCAAAAAGCTTTAAAATTCCACCATTATAATTATAACTGCTATCATTTAAAACAACCTTAACATCTTTAAGTGTATCTTTTGTTATACTATCAAGAACAACAATGTTTATCAATCCACCTGCAGGCATAAGTTTTATAATTTTATCATTTACAATTTTTGGAATAACTTCTACTGAATCAAATTTCGTAATGTAATTTCTTGCTGAAACTTCTAACTTATATTTATTAGGAGACAAATTAACAACAGAAAGACCTTCATAATTTGTAAATAATTTTCTAATTGTTCTTGAGCCTTCATTTATATTAATTTCAGCATTAGCAATAACTTTATTCGTTAATGAATCAATAACTTTTATTTGAAGTTTTCCTTTTAATGGAGATTGAAAAGCACTTTCTAAGTATAATCTATGACCTTTCGCAGAATAGCTAAAACCTCTTGACCAATCCCAACCACCTTTCAAAACCCAATAATTGAAATCAAGACCACCATTAAGTCCAAATTCAAATTTTTCTCTTCCACCGATAGATATATAAAATCCAATTGGTAAGAACTTTAAAACTTTATAAAAAGCACTTGCTAAAAATTTGGGTTTTTTAGTAGATATAAAACTTTCACTAAAACCTTGAATATAACTAAAATTAAAACCATATTTATTAGTTAAATCTCTATAACCAAAATCCAACGATAAAATTGGTGGAAGCCTATAATTTTTTGAAACATTTCTTGAATAACTATAATCATTTAAAAGAAGTTTTCTTGATGTGTCAGAGAAGAGAATTCTTAAAACATTTACACTATCTAAATTACCAATTAATGTTAATTCAAATGCTTCTTCTGGTGTTAAATACAATAATAAGCTATCAATTTTTGTAAATTCAGCAGTTGTATCAGAGGTTTTATGATAATAACCCCTAATAATCCATACACTATCTCTAAAATCTGGCTTATAAAATGGAAATTTCCAAGTATTTGAGAAGTTTAAAGAAGATAATAAATTTCTTACATTAAATCCAACAAACCATCCTTTACCTCTTGGCTCATATAGAAAACCAAAATCAGCAGATATTCCATCACCCCCTGCATAATAATTTAATTTCAAAGTATCAAGTGATGAAATATAATTTTTATTGTTATCTAAATTAACATTTGAAAGAATTTCTAAATAAGGTGTTGTTTGAATGTAATTTAATCTTAATCCAAAAATAAGGTCTTTATATCTATAAGCATAACCTAAAAAGTATTGAATATAATTTAACATTTGTCCTTTTTCTATTGATAAATCATAATTTTTATTAACTTCATTATTACCAAAAAGAATAAATGAAATCAAATCATTCGTTTTTGTTGAGAGATAAGAACCACCAGAATTTTCAATACCAAGATAAAACCCTTTATAATTTAAAAAAATTGAGGCATCAGCAAAACCCCATATAAAATAATTTCTTCCATCTATTTGGGATAATAAATAATTCTTATCATCATCAGTTATAAAGCTATTAACATAAGCATTATATATATTTAAATTTATCCAATTATTTGTAATTTGAGCTTTAAGATATGGTATTGAAAAATAAAAATTCGGATAATATAAAAGTCCAGGATAAGCAGGATTAAAATAACTCAATATAAATAACATATTTCACCTCCCCTGATTTACACCAATTATTGCCTTTATATCACCCCAAATTTCAAGCGAATCTTTGCTTCTTATATAAGCTTTTTCAGGATAATTAGTATATATAGGAGCAATACCGAAAAGCGAAAACTTCAATTTTCCTCTTCTTTGATTATAAAAATTTAACTGATTTGTGTCCAATTCAATAATAATCGTATCATAAATATAACCTGTTGAATAACCTGTTAATGGATCTTTTGGAGCACTTTTGAAATACTCATTAGTAATAAATATAGAATCATTAGAAGTAGTATCTTTAAGCCATACATTTGATAGAATTTTCACAGGCAGTGAATGTCTTGTGTATAACTCAACCCATAGCTTCTTAACTTTAAATCCAAGTGTTTCATTTGGTATTGGTTGATTTTGCTCAAATTCTTGAAGTTTATAAGCAATTACAGTATCATAAGCTTCAAAGTGGGGAGGAACCCAAAGCTGACCAATTGAGCTATCAAGAATAGCAAATAAACTTGGATTTGTTGAAGATTTTGCTATAAAGTCCATATAGACAGTTGTTGTTTCCGCTTTTATTGTAAAACCATCTTTCTCATAAATATAAGGATTCGTTCTATAATCACCAGGGGGTATTGTTATATTTGATATAATATAGCTTTGAGATTGATTTGTTTCTTTGTAAAGTATTGTTAATTTCAAATAACCATATATATAATCATTTAGGACATTTCTAAAATAAAATATTATTCTTGCTTTACAATCATTAATATAAACCTTATCATAACCTCTTATAATTTCTTTTGGTCTATTAAAGTTTATAACAAATAATGAAGTTATAGTATCCGTTGGAAGATTAATAGTATCGTTGTACCTCTTATCTTCTTCTATCCAATAAAATAAATTATCATCAATACGAACAATTTTAAATGAATCTTTACCTGCTGACCTTCTTGCTATATCATAAGCAGAGGAAATAGAATCGCCAATCGGAAATCTTGGATAAACATCCCAACTTGGACCACTTTCTGGCTTCTTTACATTACAAGCCATTATCGTTAAAAATATAAAAAATTTTTTCATATTCTTTTTAATAAAAAACCTTTTAAGTACAGACTTTCCGAAAATTTTAAAGCCCAAGGATGGTCTTTTGATTGATAAAGGCTTTCTAATATAATAAAGTTATTTTTTGATGCCTTTTTAATGCTTTCAATCAAATGCTCAGCAGTTATATAAAATGAGCAACTAAATGTTGCCAAATATCCATTTTCATTTAATAAATTTATTGCTAATTTATGTAATCTATCATAAGCTTTTAGAGCGTTTTCAAGTTTTTGCTTACTCTTTGTGAAAGCAGGAGGGTCAAGAACAATAAAATCAAATTTTTTATTACAATTTTTCAAATAATCAAATACATCGGAACAAACAATTTCATAACTTCCATTAATTTCATTTAATGTTAAATTCTCTTTTAATATATTTAAAGCATTTTCAGAAATATCTAAAAATACAACATTAACTTTCTTCTTTAAAAAATGTAATCCAAACCCCCCAACATAACAAAAGGCGTCAAGAATTTCAAAATTATCTTGAATATAATTAGATAATTTCAGATAGTTTTCAGATTGGTCCAAAAATAAAGAAGTTTTCTGACCAATGAAAAATTTAAAGTTTATATTGTTGATTTTTATAATGTAGTTTTCTGGAATTTCTCCATAGTGAAGTTTATTTATATATGGAAGTCCTTCAAGTTTTCTTAAATGACCCGTGCTTTTTTCATAAATGAATAATGGATTGAAAGTTTCAATTAGTGCCTTAATAATAAGTTGTTTTCTAATTTCAATACCAATTGAGAAAACTTGAAAAACAAATCCATCTTTATATTTATCAATAATTAATCCAGGCATAAAATCAACTTCTGAATAAACTAATCTAAATGTTTCATTAAAACCTAAATGTTTTCTATAATTATAAGCTCTCAAAAGTGCTTTTTTAATATATTCATAATCAAAATCTTCTTCTTTAAATGAGAAAATTCGTAATGCTATTCTTGAATGTGGATTATAAAATGCTGAGCCTATAAACTTACCACTTTTATGATAAACATAAACAACATCTCCCTGACCAGGACCACCTTCTCTTGAAATTATTAAATCATCATAAACAATAGAATATTCAGGAAATGATTTTATATAAACTTTTTTCAAACTTTGAAAATTTTAAATCCTGCGAGAAAGCATCATAATAAAAATTGGTGTTCCAATTATTGAAGTTATTATTCCTATTGGCAAAGATAAATTGAAAAACTTAAAAATCAATACTGAAAAAATAATAAAAGATATAGAAAGTCCAATACAATCAATTATAACAAAGGCATAATTATCACCATTTAGCATTTTTGAAATATGAGGAATGATTAAACCTATAAAACCGATAATTCCAGAAAAATAAACACTAATTGAAGTTAAAATAAAGCTTATTATCAAGAAAATTCTCTTATATTTTTTTACATCAAATCCAAAGCTTAATGCTTCCTCATCTGAAAGCGATAATAATAAAAGTTTTTTGCGATTTAAAAATAACCAAAAAGAAATTAAAATAACACCAATAAAACAAAAATACAAAAATATAACCTCTGAATTTCTTAAAATTCTATCAACATTTCCCCAAAGAATAAAAATTGTTTTAAATATATCTTGTTTTGAGATTGCCATTAAAAAACTTATTAGACTTGAAGATAACATATTAATTGACAAACCTATTAGGATAATTTTAAGAGAGTTTTCATAATTTAAAATGATAGCGAAAAAGCAGATAATAACAAGAGCTAACATAAGTAAATTTGATAAAATAACATTTAAATTTAAAATAATTGATAGGACAAAGCCAAGGGCAGATATTGAAGATATACCAAGAATATAAGGCTCAACAAGTGGATTTTTTAATAAATTCTGTAAAATTAAACCTGAAATTGATAACGATATACCAGTAATTAAAATTATCATTAGTTTATGAATTGAAAAAAATAAAAGCGAAAAATCAGTTTTTAAAAAATAAATGAGTAATGAAAAAATGAAAAAAATTATTGAAGTTGGGAACATTAATTAACATTAAATTTTAAACCTACTTTAAAATTTGAAAAATTAAATGAAAGTCCTTCACATTACAAATATAAAAGGCGGAGGAATAGGAACATTCTTAAAAATTCTTGAAAAAAGAGGTGAAGTAATTTGGGAAATGAAAAAACAGAAAGAACCACCTTTAAGTATAAATGAGGTTGATATTATAATTCTGCATGGCTATATTCCTAATTTTGACTTCAAGCCCTTTAAAAATAAGTTGAAAATTTATTATTTTCAAGGTTTAAGGGAAATTTCAAGAAGAATGATTTTAAATAAATTTGAATTTAATCCTTATCATATCTTAAAACTTATAAAATTTAAAAATTGGATTAAAAATTTTGATTATTTTATAAGTGTTTCGTTTTCTATGAGTAATATGGCGAAAAAATTTTATAATGTTAATAGCTTTGTTTTACATAATCCTATGGACTTTGAATTATTGCCAAAAATAGAAAGAAGTAAAAGTAATAATGTTTTACTTTGGATTGGAAGAAGTGCTTGGATTAAAGGACTAAATAGATTTTTAGAACTTTTAAATTTATTGCCTGAATATGAGGGTTGGATTTTAGGTGTTGAAGGGAAAAACTATAATAATGTTAAATTTTTTGGATATGTTAATAATGTTTATGATTTTATAAATAAGGCAAAAGCGGTAGTAATTACGAGTTATTATGAAGCATTACCTTATGCTTGTTTGGAATCGCTTTATTATGGTGTTCCTGTTTTAAGTTTAAAAAGTGCTGGCGGTGCTTTTGAGATTTTACAACTATTTAATAAATATGAGTGGTGCTTTGATAATATAGAAGAAATGGCAAATTATATAAGAAATTTTGAAATTGAAGATTTTAGAGAAAATGAGCAGTTTGTAAATTTTTTTAGTTTTGAGAGATTTTATGAGAAATTCCAAAAGATTTTAAAATTTTTAATAAAATTAAAAAAATTATCAAAATAAAAATCCACAATTCTCCAATATAAGAATATAATGTTTTATAGCTATTAGTTGGAACTTTCTCAATTAAATATCCCATCTTGAATAAATCTATTTTTTTAATAGTTTCGCCCTTATCATTTATTATAGCAGAAATACCTGTTTTAGCACTTCTTACAATATACTTACCTGTTTCTATTGCTCTTAATTTTGAAAATAAATAATGCTCTTTTGGTCCAATTGAAGGACCAAACCATCCATCATTAGTTATAACAAAAAGCACATTAGCTCCATTTCTAATTAAGTTTCTTGAAATTTCAGGAAATATGCTCTCATAACATATCATAACACCAATTTTTTGTTCTTTAAAACTTATAGGTTTAAAAAATTTTCCTTTCTTGTAATTTCCCTGTCCTAAATCTAAATTTTTTATAAAACTTGGAAGATATTCATAAAATGGTAAATTTTCACCAAAAGGAACAATATGAACTTTATCGTAAAAATCAATAATTTTTCCACTCGTATCAATTAGTAATGCAGTATTATAATAATTACCATCTTCTTCACGAGCGCTTCCCATTAAAATTGGTTTTCTTGTTTCTTTTAAAATTTTATTAACAAGCTCAAAATTCCAATAATTTTGAGGATAAATGCCAGGTATTGCTGATTCTGATAAAACTAAAATATCGTAGTTTTTATCTTTTATAGAATCTAATAAAATTGAAAAAGCTTCTCTTGTTTCTTTCCATTCCATAGGGTCATAAGCATATCTTGGAAGAACATTTGGTTGAATAATGGCAACTCTTAAATAATTATTTTCTTTTATTTTAAAATTTTTCCAAAAAATTCCAAAAATTACTATAAATAATACAAAAAATGAATATGGCAATATATTAATTCTTCTTTCAATTGAAAGATAAAGTGCATAATTAAATGTAATAAGTGAAAATGTTATAAAATGAGGACCAAGAATTGAGCTAATTTGAGCATATATTAAAAAGCCAAGTGATGAATAGTAGTAATTTGCCCAAGGAAGTGATAAATCAAATAACCAATAGGAAATAATCCATTCATAAATTGTAAAAGATAAACCAAAAACAATAGGATTTTTTGAATTCCTAAATAATAAAAACCAAATACAAAATAAAATTGTTCTTAAAATTATCATAAAACTGACACCAATTATTAGTAAAATTCCAAGACTTTTACCAACATCTAAATTATACAACCAATTTAAATGAATGAAAAAAAATGGAAATGTATAAAGAAAAGAAATAAGAAATGTTTTTTTATTATTAGAATTTTTAGTTATTATTAAAAGTGGAACAAAAGCAAATAAACTTGCAGGGAAAAAATAAAAAGGATATTGAGTTAAAATTAAAGAAAAACTTCCAAAAAGAAATAAAAGAAATGTTTTCATTTTTTTTATTTTTTATGACATTTTTTTCATTATTTCAATTTCCGATTTAATTTCTTCTTTACTTGCTCCACTAATAAACCAAATCCAATTATAAATCCTATTAAAATTGTTATAAATCCCATAAATATCCAAAGATAAGTTATTAAATCATCCATTCTCTTGTTTAATTTTTTGTCTAAATCATCTATTCTTTGATTTAAGGCTTGGATTTGTGATCTTAATTCTTTTATTTCAGCAAATTGAACTTCCGTTTGTCTCTTAAAATCCATAAATTCATCTCTTGTTATTTGAGCTAAAAGTAATAAAGTTATCATATTGAAAATTTTAAAGTATGTTGATAATTGCTTTGTCTAGTAATTCTAAAATTATTTATTTTTCTTCATTTCCCCACCCACCCTAAAAATAAGGCTTCGTCTTAAAACTTTCGCCCCATAAATAAACCCCCTATAAAAACTATAATTTTTTTAAATTTTCATAACTTATTGATTATCAATAACTTAACATTATTTATTGGACAAAGCTCTACTCTAAACTCCTTCCAATTTTCTACCTTTCCAATAAATTCTATTTGAAAGAGAAAAAATCCAAGACCTTAAAATAATCATCCCAAAAATTATAAAACCAATTGGTGTTAAAATTGTTTCTTTAATTGAAAAACCAAATTTTAAATCTGAAAGAAATTTTACAAAAAGTATTAAAATACCAACTTTCCAAAACTTTAAAAATGGTAATATAAAAAATAAGATATAAGAAATGAGTGCAAATGGTGTTAAGAATTTTCCAAACATTCTATAAGAATTTTTTGTAAGACCTTCAAGCAATTCATTAAAATTATTGTACATTTTAACACTAAAAACATCTTTTAAATCATAAAACTTAACATTAATTCCCTTCATTTTTAAATAATTTCCAATTTTAACATCTTCAAGGATTTCATTTTTAAATAAAAAATGGGGATTGTATTTTAAATAAATGTCTTTTTTAATTGCCCAAAATTGACCATTTAAACCTAAATTTATTGGAATTATTGAAAATATATATGGAACAATTGATAAAATAAATTTTCCATATCCATCAAATTTTCCAAAACCCGTAATAACACTATCATTTATATTTTCTGAAATTTTCTTTAAAATCTCTTTATCTTTAATTTCAACATCTGCATCTAAAAATAATAAAATTTCTCCACTTGAAAATTTTACAAGATTATAAAGAGCAAAATTCTTGCCAACCCAATCTTTTGGTTTATCAAATCCCTTTATAACTTTTATTTTCTCACTTTCAAAACTCTTAGCAATTTCATAAGTCCTATCTTCTGACAAATCATCATAAATTAAAACTTCATAATTTTCATAATCTAAATTTTTTACAGAATTTAAAATTCTTTCTATGTTTTTTTCTTCATTTCTTGCAGGAATTAAAATAGAAATTTTTTTGAAGTTATTTTGGTAATTTCTTTTTAATTTCTTAATTGAAAAGAACTTATAAATGACTACAAATAAAGAGAATAAATGGAAAATTAATAAAATTTTCAACTTCTATAATTCAAGCTCACTTCTAACAAGTTTCAAACCTTCAAGACATAAATTAAGAAATTCACTTAATTCCAAATTTAACAATTCTTTACATCTTAAAATCTGCTTTCTATTAGCTCCTTTTGCAAATGATTTTTCTTTAAATCTTCTTAACATAAAATCAACATCAACATAATCCAAATTTTTTTGAGGTAAAATTAAAGCACAAGCAACAATAAAACCACTTGTAGGGTCTGATAAATAAAGTGCTTTATCCATTAATGTTTCAAGGGGAACTTTATTGTTATGTGCTAAAATAGCATGCAAAATTTCTTCATCATTAAATCCCAATTCTCTTAGTATATTCACGCCCATTTCAGGATGATTTTGGGGGTCTTCATTTGTGTATTCATAGTCTAAATCATGTAAAATTCCTGCTATCTCCCATCTTTCTTCATTTTCATTAAAATAATTAGCAAGTCTTTTCATACATCCTCCAACCGCTATAACATGCTTTATAAGATTAGGCTTTTTTATATGTTGTTTAACTAAATTTATAGCCCACTCCCTATTCATTTTTTTCTCTCCTTTTTCCTTATTTTATTTAAGAATCTATCAAAACTCTTACATTCTTCATAAATTTCATTTTCATCAGGATAATTCAGACAATAAAGTAAAAAATTTTCTTTATATTTCAAACTATCGTTTAATTCTAAATACGCTAATGCCCTTAATTTATAAACATTTGAAAAATTTTCAAAAAATTTTTTATTCCTTTCTAAATAATTTAAATTTGGAAAAAATTTATACAACCATTCCATATTTAAGTTTTGTAATATAAAATCCGAATAAATTATAGCCTCATTAAATCGTTTCTTTTCATTTAACTTTTTTAACTTCATTATTTGAATTTCAATATCATCTGGAAATTTTTTTGAAGCAACTTCAAGAATTGTATCTGAAATACTTGCTAACTTTAATAAAAATTCATAAGAGCTATCACCATAATATAATGCCTTATAAATGCTTTGATAATCATTTTCATTTTTACATATATTATAGTAAATTTCATAAATTTCACCTAAATTATTTTTATTGTTCTTTAAACAATCGTAATATGCTTTTGCTTTAATGTTATTAGGATAAAATTTTAATTCTTTTTCAATAAGAGCCAATTTTTCACTATCATTTTTTGTATAACTTGAGGAAATAAAAAATGTTCCTTCTTTTGGCTTTGAGCCATCATAAACTCTAATGCCTTCAAGTTTTACATTAAATGTATCAATTATTAAATAAACTGAATAGTTAATTAAACTTTCAGGAAGATAAATTTGATAAATTTTTTCATCACTTAACTTAATAACTTTTCTTTCCTTACTATTTTTATAAGCGAAATGGACAATCAAGTACTTATCAAATTTTTTTAAAGTATCAGGAATATCAAGCAATATATTTACATAACTATTTGATTGCGAAGGATTTGGGCTAACTGAAATTTTTGGATGAATATCTACTTTTGAGCAAGATATTAAAAATAAAAAAATTATCCTTTTCATTTGAAGAAAATTAAATAAAACAAAGCATTTAAAATCAAAAATGAAAAATATATAATAAAAACACCATAAATAGCATTTTTAAGTGGAAATTCAAAAGCTTTATTTATTCCAAAAGAAAGCAGAATTAAACTTAAAATTGAAAACGGCTCAATATGAAATAACATATTTCTTAAAACTTTCAAGTAATTATTATTTGAAACAAACTCATAAGGAATTAAGTTTGAAAAATTAAGGGAGAAAAATGGGTCTTTTAAAATAATGGATAAGATAAGGACAATAAACGAGCCAATGATAATTGGTGATTTTGAATAAATTAAAATTGAAAATAATTTCTTAAAGTTAAGAGATATTTGAATTTTAGAAAAAATAAAGAATAATAAGCTGAAAGCAAGGGTTTGAATAAATAAAATTATTGGTTGAATAAAAATGCCCTTTGCTATTTCTGAAAGAATAATAATTTCAAGCGATATTGATGTTAAGTAAATTTTCTTGTAATTTTCAAGTCTTTTTTCAATTTCTTCAAGTGTTAAATCTTGCTTTTTCAAATTCTTTTTAATTTCATTAAGATTATTATCCATTTGATTTAACATAAATTCTCTATATTTATCATAATTTATTGAAATTTTTAAACTATTAAATGTAATAGTAGAAATTATGAAAAATAGCATAGAAGGTAAAATGTAATTCCTATTTGAAATTTCTTTAAAAGCATTAAAATTATATAAAACCTCAAAAAATTTTTTCAAAAAATCCATTATTTAACCAAATATAAAAGTGGGAATAAGTACATCCATATTAAATCTACAAGACACCAATATAAACCACCTATTTCTACTTGAATGTAATTCTTAGAATTATAATCTCCTCTGATAGCAAAAAATAATAAAAATGAAAATAAAACAACACCTATCAAAACGTGCAAAGCATGAATGCCTGTCATTACAAAATATAGGGAAAAGAAAATTTTTTCACCATTTGGCAGACTTTTAAAATGCTCCATATTGAAAAACAAACCATGCTCAAATTTCAAACCATATTCATAAGCTTTTATTCCAAGAAATGTTAATCCTGTAAGAATTGTAATGAAGAGAAATAAAATTAAATGGTTTTTATTGTCGTTCCTTACTGCTGATATGGATAATACCGCTGTTAATCCTCCTATAAACAAAACAATACTATTTATAAGTCCGATAATCGGTTGAAGCTCTTTTTGACCCTCATGAAAAAATGGTAAATATATTCCTCTAAATAAGAAGTAAAGTGTAAATAATCCAGCAAACAGAAGCAATTCAGTAGCAAGGAACAACCACATTCCAAGTTTAGCAGAAAAATCATCTCTATGATGTGTCTCTATATGCTCTTTAACTTGCTCCATTTTTTAACCTCCTTTTAACAAAAGGTTTAAATTCAACTTCAAGCCTTCTATAACTTCTATATCTTCATTCCAGTTTTTAATAACCCAATCATTATTTTTTTGGGCTACTAAAATTACTCTTGGCTTTGTAAATATCCATATAACCTTTTCAACCCCACTATTTATTAAATCATTAACTTTATTGCTAATGTATTCCATTTCATCTTCAATTTCTGCCCTTATGTTTATCTCTATTACAACAATTGGAGCAACATCTATATACTCATCACTCTCTAACTTTCCCTTTACCTTCTCATATTCAAAAACTGCTATATCTAAATTCCTCCATCCACCCCTTATCTTATAGCCTAATTCACCACCCATAACCTTATATGATTTACTTAAATTACTCATAAGAAAATGAGCTATACTCATAACTAAATTACTATGAAAGGCACTTGCCCCCATGACAGCCTCCGGACTTACAATTCCTTTTAAAGCATCTTTATAGCCTTTATAGTAAATTCTTTTTCCATTAACCACTTCATAAGTTAATAATTCTTTCAGCTCTTTTAAGCTCTTTTCCTTAACTTTCATACTTCTCTTAAAAGCCTTTCTAAATTCAACTTCAAGCCTTCTATAACTTCTATATCTTCATTCCAGTTTTTAATAACCCAATCATTATTTTTTTGGGCTACTAAAATTACTCTTGGCTTTGTAAATATCCATATAACCTTTTCAACCCCACTATTTATTAAATCATTAACTTTTTCCTTTACATACACCAAAAAATCTCCCTCTAATTCCGCTCTAACATCTATTTCAATTACTAATGTTGGTGGAATTTCTATATATTCATTTAGTTCAAGTTTATCTTTTACTTTCTCATATTCAAAAACTGCTATATCTAAATTCCTCCAAGTATTTGATTTTAACTTGTATCCCAATTCACCTACTGCTACTATATATTTACTACTCAAATTAACTGAAAGCCAAGCATTAATTTTTGAAAGAATTCTGCTATGGAAAAAACTTGCGCCCATAACAGCCTCCGGACTTACAATTCCTTTTAAAGCATCTTTATAGCCTTTATAGTAAATTCTTTTTCCATTAACCACTTCATAAGTTAATAATTCTTTCAGCTCTTTTAAGCTCTTTTCCTTAACTTTCATACTTCTCTTAAAAGCCTTTCTAAATTCAACTTCAAGCCTTCTATAACTTCTATATCCTCATTCCAGTTTTTAATAACCCAGTCATTATTTTTTTGGGCTACTAAAATTACTCTTGGCTTTGTAAATATCCATATAACCTTTTCAACCCCACTATTTATTAAATCATTAACTTTATTGCTAATATATTCCATTTCATCTTCAATTTCTGCCCTTATGTTTATCTCTATTACAACAATTGGAGCAACATCTATATACTCATCACTCTCTAACTTTCCCTTTACCTTCTCATATTCAAATATCGCTATGTCTAAATTCCTCCATCCACCCCCTATCTTATAGCCTAATTCACCTGACAAAATCTCATAATTTTTTGAGATGTGATTTGAAATGAAAGCTACAATTTTAGTTAATAATCTACTATGAAATGCACTTGCACCCATGACAGCCTCCGCATCTACAATTCCTTTTAAAGCATCTTTGTAGCCTTTATAATAAATTCTTTTTCCATTAACTACTTCATAAGTTAATAATTCTTTTAATTTTTTCTTTTCTTTCAACTCTAAATTCAATTAAGCCTCCTTTTTTTCTTTTTCTAATAGATGCTCAAAATCATATGGCCCATGCTCAACATGTGGTATTTCTTCAAAATTATAATATGGAGGAGGAGATGGAGTTTTCCATTCAAGTGTAGCACCACCCCAAGGATTTTCTACTGCTTTTGGACCTCTTCTCCATGCTATAAGTAATGTTAATAATGAAATTAAAACACCAAAGCCTATTGTGTAAGCTCCAATTGTAGAAATTTGATTTAATAATGTAAATTCAGGTAAATAATCCCAATATCTTCTTGGCATACCTTGCATTCCAAGTAGGAATTGTGGGAAGAAAGTTAAGTTAAAACCTATAAATATAAGAATAGCGCTTAATCTTCCCCAATTTTCATTGTACATTCTACCCGTAATTTTAGGAAACCAATGGAATAATCCACCAAAGAATGCAGTTATGGCACCTCCTACCATTACATAGTGAAAATGAGCAACTACGAAATATGTATCATGTAAATAAACATCAGTAGCAATAGTAGCAAGCCATAGTCCTGTTAATCCACCAATTGTGAATAAAAACAAAAATGACAAAGCAAATAACATAGGAGTTGTTAATCTAATTGAACCCTTATAAAGTGTAGCTATCCAATTGAAAATTTTAACACCTGTTGGAACTGCTACAAAAAACGTTAAGAATGAAAATACCCACCTTGCAACATCAGACATACCACTAACAAACATATGGTGAGCCCAAACAATAAATCCAACAAAAGCAATTCCAAAAATAGCAGCAGCCATTGCCCAATAACCAAATATCCTTTTTCTTGAATGAACTGCAATTAATTCAGAAATTATACCCATTCCAGGAAGTATCATTATATAAACAACAGGATGAGAATAGAACCAAAAGAAATGTTGAAACATTAAAGGGTCTCCACCCTTTGTAGGGTCAAAGAATCCAACACCAAAAACTCTTTCTAAAATTAATAACAATAATGTTATACCAATAACGGGAGTTGCAATAACATTCATTAGTGAGGTGGCATATAAAGCCCAGACGAGAAGAGGTAATTTACCCCAAGTCATTCCAGGTGCTCTTAATCTATGAATTGTAACGACAAAGTTCAAACCTGTTAAAATAGATGAAAAACCAACAATAAAAACACCAAATAGTGCTAATAAAACACCTCCTCCCGTTTTAAGGCTATATGGTGTATAAAATGTCCAACCTGTATCAATAGCTCCAAATATAAGTGAAGATAGAATAACAACGACACCAGTTAAAAATATCCAATAACTTAGAAGATTTAATTTTGGGAATGCTACATCCCTTGCTCCTATCATAAGCGGAATTAAATAATTACCCATAACTGCAGGTATTAAAGGAACAATAACAAGAAAAACCATCATCACACCATGCAGTGTAAATAATCTATTATAGGTATCTGAATCAACTATTTGTTTTCCGGGTAGAAAAAGTTCAGTTCTTATCAAAAGTGCAAAAATACCAGCTATTAAGAAAATAAAAATTATTGTCCAAAAATAAAGAAGAGCGATTCTCTTGTGATCCGTTGAAAACAACCAACCTAATATCCCAGGTCTTGGTTCGTGGCTCAAAAGTTTGTCTAACATATTCAACCTCCTATTTTAAAGTTTTTATGTATTCTATAATTGCTAAAATCTCATCTTCATTTAACTGACCCTGATAAGAAGGCATTATATTTTGAAAACCCTTAACAATTTTTGCATTTGGATTTAATATACTTTCTCTTAAATAATTTTCATCAGCTATTACTTTTTTCTCTTTATTATTTTCTATAACAACTACTTCATGATTATATAAACCCTTCCATGTTGGTCCTACCAATTGAGAGCCATCAATTGAATGGCAACTTGTACAACCTTTAATTTGGGATATTTTTTTACCTCTTTCAACGGGAGATAATGACGATAAGTCGGTTTCCTTGGATAAACTTGCTAACCATGTTTCAAAATCTTTTCTTTCAACAGCTTTAATATATCCTATCATTTTTGAATGCATTGAACCACAATACTCAGCACATTGAATGTCATAAACACCAGGCTCAACAACTTTAAACCAAGTCCAAGTATATCTTCCAGGAACTGCATCTTCCTTAATTCTAAAATTCCTTACATAAAAACTATGAATTACATCGGTTGAGGTCATAATAAGCTTTATCGGTTTATTAGTAGGAACAATCAAGGTATCTCTTGTAGTGTAACCATTTGGATATTGAAATTCCCACCACCACTGATGACCAATAACTTTTATTTCCAAGCTATTAGCAGGAGGTCTTCTTTGAAAATTATCAAAAACATAAACACCATAAAAGAATATAATAACAAGAATAACTGTTGGAATAACTGTCCAAGTTATTTCAAGAAAGTTATTTCCTTCAATATTACTAACTTCATCTTCTTTCTTATTTCTATACTTAATTACAAAATATATCATAGCGATTTGAATAATCAAAAAGAAAAATAGTGAAATCCAAAATATAAACCAGAACACATTATCAACTTCCTTACCATAAGATGAACCTATCTTTGGAAAAAGGTTGGTTATCCAAAGCATAGTTGAAAATTTTAAAGTTTGAAAAAAATAACTTTGTGCTTTGTCTAATAATTCTAAAATCATTTATTTTACTATATTTTTCCCACCCACCCTAAAAATAAGCCCACGACTTCAAAAGACCTCATTTTTTACCCTCAAAAAGCTTTGCCCTTTAATAAAACACTCATAAAATCTACAAGTTTATTAAAATCTTCACAAGTTATTGATTATCAATCACTTGACATCATTTACTAGACAAAGCAATAACTTTGTGCCTTGTCCAATAATTCTAAAATATAGATTATTTCTTATTTTTCTCACCCACCCTGAAAATAATGCTTCGCCTTAAAACTTCGCCCCCCTTAAATTCCCCCCATTAAATCAGTGGTTTTAGAAAATCTTTCGTAAAATTATTTATTGGACAAAGCAATAACTTTGTGCTTTGTCTAATAATTCTGAAATTACGATTAATACTTTATTTTCCCACCACCCTAAAATCAAGCCTTCGGCTTAAATCAATCAATGGTTGAAAAACCTTTCATAATTTATTGATTTTAAAGAACTTGATGTGCTTTGTCTAGTAAATGATGTTAAGTTCTTGATAATCAATAACTTATGAAAATTTTAGGAAATTATAGATTTTTGGGGGGGAATTTAAGGGGGGCAAAGCCCCCCAAGTCAAAAAATGGGGTTTTTTAAAGCCGAAGGCTTGATTTCAGGGTGGGTGGGAAAAATAAGAAATAATCTATATTTTAGAATTACTAGA
>Ga0079996_110133_pt3 | contig 96498 bp, 92 predicted proteins | sample PerSpoAPS_AMetaG_FD_69199 | JGI IMG/M metagenome (GOLD analysis project Ga0079996, IMG submission 69199) | Thermal spring microbial communities from Yellowstone National Park, Wyoming, USA - Perpetual Spouter A (PS_A) MetaG (SPADES assembly)... | ecosystem: Environmental > Aquatic > Thermal... | reverse complement strand
CTTAAAGAAATGAACCAAACTTTCCGAGAACTTGAAGATCAAATAAGACTTATTGAATTAAGATTGAAGATGGAGGAGGGGAATAATTAAACTTGACAAAATTAAATTTATGTTGTAAAATTAAATTGTAAAATAAAATTTAAACATCAAATTTTTAAAATTTTTTATTCTTTATTTAAATTTATAATTTAAAATATGGTAGAAATGCAACCAGGAAGAAGCATCGAAAGAAGCGAGAGAGTTTTTGAAAGATTAATTATTCAAGACGTAGTAGAAGGACAACAATCCCAAGAGAATGCTATAAGCCTTCCTGAGGCTATTAGAAGATTCTATAGAGGATTTGAAGGGATTGAATCTCTAGACGCAATTAAATTTGAATTTTTTGCATATCTATTTTTTCTAAATACTTTATCAAGAGGAATAGCTCATTTTGAAGGAGGTACTGAAGAAAGAGAAAGAGGAAGAATGATTAGAAATTGGTTGAGAAATAAACTATTAGAGACACTCTCGACAAATTATGATCATATTAAGGATATCTCTAAATTAAAAAATGCAGCCGGTGTTATCATAGGTGAAGGGAGAAAAAGGATAGAAAATTTTCTATCAAGAGGAAGAGAAATAAAACTAAAGATTAATTGGGAAGAATTTAAAAGATTATTTACCTCAAGAACCGGGATTGACTTAAATAACCTTCAGATAGAAGAAGTTGGAAATGTTACAGAAGATGAAATTAAGAGACATTTGGGAATTGTAACTGAAAATGGGGATTCTTATTTATATGTAAATCCGTTCACTATAGATTTCGGTGGAATTCTTGCTGGTGAAACAACAGAAGAAAGAACCCGACAAATTATAGAAAATTTAGAAAACACATTAACGGGATATCAGCTAACACCACCACAATCACCAGCACCAGAAGCACCACAATCACCAGCACCAGAAGCACCACAATCACCAGCACCAGAAGCACCACAACCTACGCTTGAAGTTCAAGTTCAAGAAGAGTATAATAATATTTTAAGAGAAGTAGCTAGAATTCAAAAGGCCCTAACAGAAATTAAGAATAGAAATTTATCAAAAAGATCGGAAAGAGAATATATACATCTTTTATTGATCTTAAATCAACTTTTTGGATTGTTGGATGATATTAAAATTGATATACAAAGAGCTTTTCAAACAGGGAATCAAGCACAATTAAATGCTATTTTGCAAAGATTAAGGGATCTAACTCCTAGGTTTCGAGCATTGGCTAATTGTCTAGAATCATTATTAAATGCTCAAGATCCTAAAAAAAATGGTTATCTTAAAGAAGCTGTTAAGATAGGAACAAATATAATTAGTTTTGTTGCATTAGGTTTGGCAGCAGGAGCATTACCGTTTTTAGCTATTTTTTTTGGTTCTATTGCAGGTATTTTGGCAGCTATGGATTATTTAGAAAAGAAGATGGGGATCAAACAACAAAAAGGTTAAAATTTTGCTATAATTTAATTAGGCGGGGCGTGGCGCAACGGCTAGCGCGCTGGCTTTGGGAGCCAGAGGTTGCGGGTTCGAATCCCGCCGCCCCGAAATTTTAGTATGAAGACAGCATATTCTGTTTTAGAAAAAAATAGTTTTAGAACATTTATTTTATTTTTCTCCTATTTTGCTCTTTTTTTTATATTTTCATTGGTCTTGAGAATTTTAATTAATGACGATTATGTTTTCATTTTTGTTTTATTTTTTGCTGTAATTTATAGCTTTTTCTCATTAGCATTAGGAACTAAAATTTCTCTTTATCTTTTTGGTGCTAAAGAAATTAAAAAAGAAGATATGCCAGAGGTTTATAATTTAGTAGAAAATGTTTCCATCATTGCTGGTCTTCCTAAAACACCAAAAGTTTATATTATTGATACTAATGAAATGAATGCTTTTGCTATGGGAACACATTATTCAAATTATTTAGTTGCTTTAACTACAGGTCTTATAAAAAAATTAGATAAAAAAGAACTTGAAGCTGTCATTGCTCATGAAATTGCTCATATAAAAAACAAAGATACAAGGCTTATGACGATAGCTATTTTTTTAGGAGGAGTGCTTTCTCTTGCTGCGGAAATTTTTTTAAGAGCAGCCGGTAAGGTTAGCAGTAGTTCAAGAAAAGGAGGAGGCATTGCTGCTATTTTATTTTTAGCAGGGATACTTTTTATTATCCTATCTCCAATTTTTGCTACCTTAATTCAACTTGCTATTTCAAGAAAAAGAGAATTTATGGCTGATGCCACTTCAGCTTTACTTACAAGAAACCCATTAGCTTTAGCCTCTGCTTTAGAAAAAATTTCCAAGTCATCTCAAGAATTTTTTGGCGATTATCCAAATTATGCCTCAATTTTTATTTACAATCCATTTGAAAAAAAGAAAAGTTTGTTAAGCAAAATAAAAAACGTTTTTTCTACCCATCCGCCTGTTGAAGAAAGAATAAAGATTTTAAGAGAAATGGTTATATAATTAAAAAATAAAGTCGGTCAATTATAGAAGTTTTGAAATAATGTTTAAATTTCCTGAAATCCCGGAAATAGAAAAACTCATCATAAATTTCTGGAAAACAAATAAAATTTTTTTAAAATCAGTCCTTCAAAATAAAAATAAAAAAAGATTTAACTGGTTTGAAGGTCCTCCTTATGCTAATGCTGTTCCTCATATTGGACATTTTCTCACAAGAATTTACAAAGATACGACAATGAGGTTTTATACGATGAGAGGTTATTATGTACCTAGAAGAGCTGGATGGGATACGCATGGACTTCCTATAGAAGTTGCTACAGAAAAAGAACTTGGATTTAAAACTAAAAAAGATATTTATGATTACGGGGTGGAGGAGTTTAATAAAAAGTGTAAAGAGCTTGTGATGAAATACAAACATGCTTGGGAAGAAACTGATGAAAGAATGGGATTCTGGATTGATCACAAAAATGCTTATGTTACTTATGATCCTTTTTATATCGAATCAACTTGGTGGATTCTTTCACAAATTTATAAGAAAGGTCTTTTAGTAAAAGAATATAGAATTTTTCCTTACTGTCCTAGATGTGAAACTGTTCTTTCCAAAGCAGAGCTTGGTATGCCTGATGCTTATAAAAAAGTAAAAGATCCTGATGTTTATGTTCTTTTTAAAGTTAAAAACAGAGACGAATATCTTCTTGCTTGGACAACTACTCCATGGACTTTGCCTGGTAATTTAGCTTTAGCAGTTAATCCAGAATTTGATTATTATCTTTATAAGTTAGAAGATAAAAAAGTATGGACGCATCAAAAATTAGATGGAGAAGTAATCAAAACTTTTAAAGGAAAAGATCTTGTAGGTATAGAATATGAACCTCTTTTTGAGATTAAAAACTTTGAAATAAGCAAAAACGATTATAAAGTTTATCCTGCAGATTTTGTTAAAGAAGAAGAAGGTACGGGAATAGTTCATATTGCTCCAGCATATGGTGATGATGACTTTAGATTAGGAGAAAAATATAAATTAGGAATTTTAAATTATCTTGACTCACAAGGAAGATTTGTAAGCGGTTACATAAAAGATTTAGAAGGTAAAATTGAAGGAAAATACTTTAAAGAGGCTGATGAAATTATTTTTAACTATTTGAAAGAAAAAGGATTAATTCTTAAAGGAGATCTAAAGGGTTATGAACATGAATATCCTCACTGTTGGAGATGTAAAAATCCTTTAATATATTTTGCTAATTCTGGATGGGTAATTAAAGTTTCGAAAATAAAAGATGACCTTATTCAAAATCATAATAAAGTGAGATGGATTCCAGAAGAATATGGAAACAGATTTTACGAATGGATTAAAGAGGGCGTTGATTGGAATCTTTCAAGAACAAGGTTTTGGGGAATACCTTTACCATTTTGGGTTTGCGAAAGATGTGGCTATACAGAAAGTATTAGCAGTCTAGAAGAATTTTCTAAAAAATTTAAAGCTAATAATAATTATTTTCTTATGAGGCACACTGAAGCTTTGAGTAATAAGAAAAATTTTCTTTCTTCTTATCCTGAAGATAAATTTAATCCTTTAACCAGAAAAGGTGTAAATGATGCCAGAAAAAAAGCTTTTGCTTTAAGAAAATACAAAATAGATATTATTTATGCTTCTCCGCTTACAAGAACTAAACAAACAGCAGAAATTATAAGTGAAATTTTGAAAGTTCCTGTTATTTTTGATCATCGACTTAGAGAAATAGATTTAGGAGAATTAAATGGTAAGCCTTATGAAGAATTTGATAAGTTCTACTACAATGAATTTACAGGTAAAAGAGATTTAGATAAAAAACCGTTGAATGGAGAAAGTTTAAATGATGTAAGAAAAAGAGTTATTAATTTCCTTTTAGATTTAGAAAAGCTTCATAAAGGTAAAAATATTCTAATAGTTTCTCATGGAGCACCTCTTTGGATGTTAGAAAATGAAATGAAAGCTTTAAACAATGAGGATATTCTTGATTTTAAGGTTAAATCCTATGAGCTTGGAGAATTAAGGAAAGTTGAATTAAAAGTAGTTCCAAGAAATTCTGAGGGTTTGATTGATCTTCATAAACCATTTGTTGATAATTTTTCTTGGCTTTGCCCTAAATGTAAAGGCTTAATGAAAAGAACTCCAGAAATAGCCGATATTTGGTTTGATTCAGGTTGCGTACCTTTTGCTGCTTATTACTATCCAAAAAGAAATAGAGAAGAAATAGATAAAAATATTATCTATCCTGCAGATGTTCTTATAGAGGCAATAGATCAAACAAGAGGATGGTTCTATACCCTTTTGGTTGTTAGCGTTCTTTTAAAGAATAAATCACCATATAAAAATATAGTTTGTTTAGGTTTTGTTTTAGACTCACAAGGAAGAAAAATGTCTAAATCATTAGGAAATTTTGTTGAACCATGGGATATTATGGAAAAATACGGTGCTGATGTTTTAAGAACTTATTTTTATTATCTTAATAAAGAGGGAGATAACAAACTTTATAAAGAAGAGGAGCTTAAAACATTCAAGAATGAATTTTACGGTCTTCTTTTTAACATTTTGAAATTCTATAAATTTTATTATGATCCAAGTATAAGAAGCTTTAAAGGTAAAAAAGAAATGGAAACAATAGATATGTGGCTTTCAGCAAGATTTAAAGAGGTTTATCAAGAATATTTGAAGAATATGGAAAATTTTGGTTTTCATAAAGCTACCAGACTTCTTTTTGATCTTTTAGGAGATTTTTCAAGATGGTGGCTTAGAAGATCCAGAGAAAGATTCCAAAACCCAAAAAATAAAAAAGAATTTATCAATGCTTACCTTAATTTTCAAGACTTTTTATATGACTATCTAAAAATGTTAGCGCCTCTTTCTCCTTTTGTTTCTGAATATATTTATCAAGAAATAAAAGATGACTTAAGAGCAAGATATCCAATAAAAGAAAGCATTCATTTAGAAAAATTAGGAGAGCCTCTTAAATTAACTCTTAAAGAAAAAATACTTCTTGAAGAAATGGAGAAAATAAGAATGATTGCTTCAGAAGTTCATAGATTAAGAAAAGAAAATAATCTTAAACTTAGGCTTCCACTTAAATCCTTACACCTTAAAACAAAATATTCTCCGGAAGTTTTAGAAATTTTGAAAGATGAAATTAATGTGATGGAAATAAACTTTGGCGAACCAAAAGAAAAAGAAGGATTTCTTTATTCACAAACACCTGAGGAATTTTGGCTTGATACTAAAATTGATGAAAAACAAAAAGTAATGGGAATAGTAAAAGATTTTGTAAGAATGATACAAGATTTAAGACAAGATGCTGGACTTATGCCTAAAGAAAGTGTTTTGCTTAAATTTGAAGCTCCTAAACTTTTAAGTGAGATTATAAATAAAAATATTAAAACAATTGAAAGATTAACCAAATCTAAATTAGTTAAAAACGGAAAGGTTGTTTTAGCAGAAAAAGAAACAGATTATGAAAATTTTGGCAAGGTCAGAATAGTTATTTATAAAAGTTAATTTAAATGGAAAAAATAAGCTTAAACGATTTTCAAAAAATAGATCTAAGGGTAGGGAAGATTATAAGTTGTGAAAAAGTAGAAGGAACTGATAAGCTTTATAAATTGTTAGTTGATTTAGGTGATGAAAAAAGAACTATTGTTTCTGGAATTGCTGATAAATATACTCCTGAAGATTTAAATGGTCAACTTATAGTAGTCGTTGTTAACTTAGAAGAAAAAGTCATTAAAGGCATTAAAAGTGAAGGTATGCTTCTTGCTGTTGATGATCCAGAAAATGGTCCTGTTCTTATCGTTCCTCTCTCACAAGTAAAAGTAGGTTCTAAAGTAAGATGAGTTTTGAAGAAAAATATAATTTAATGAAAATAGGAGGCAGCATTTTAGCTGAAATTTTAAAAACTCTCTCTCAAGAAGTTAAAGAAGGCGTTAGCCTTAAAAAACTTGACTCTTTAGCAGAAGAACTTATTTATAGCTTTGGGGCTGAACCAGCTTTCAAAGGTTACAAAGCACCTTTTGCTACTAAAGAATATCCTTACACTTTGTGTACTTCTTTAAATGAAATAATTGTTCATGGTTATCCTGAAGAAAATATTTATTTAAAACCAGGAGACGTTTTAAAACTTGACCTTGGATTAAAATATCAAGGTCTTTTTTTAGATTCTGCTATCACTCTTTTTGTTGAAGAAACTAAAGAAGAAGTCATTTATCTTATAGATGTTACTAAAAAAGCTTTGAAAGAAGCTCTGAAAATCATAAAACCAGGAATAAAAACAGGAGATATTGGTTGGAAAATTGAATCTACAATCGAAGATGCTGGTTTAAGTGTTATTAAAGATTTTTGCGGACATGATATTGGAGAATTTTTACATGGTGATTTACAAATATTTAATTTTGGAGATCCAGGACAAGGCAAACTTATAAAAGAAGGAATGTTTTTTACTCTTGAACCAATGGCTTCTTTGGGTTCGGGAGAAATTGAAAGAATTGATGATTATGTTTTTAAAACAAAAGATAATTCATTATCAAGCCATTTTGAAGTTACTTTAGTTGTCAAAGAAGATAAAGCCGAAGTTTTAACACCTATTATTTAAGGTCGAAATTAATAAAAAAAAATAATAATGAATAAAAAAAGGGAATTTGAAGAGTTTTTAAATAAAATATTTGAAGAAATCCCTAGAGATAAAAAACAGGCTTTTTTAGAAGAATATAATAGACTATCTAAAGAATATGATGAAAAATTCAATGAAACTCCTCCAGAAAAATATGAAGAATTTTTCTTTAGTTTTTTAGACGATCTGTTTGAAATTTATTACAAATATTCAAGAGGGTCGCAAAATTAATAAAAATTTAGTAAAAATGATTCTTGATCGTTTTAGAGGGAGAGAAAAAGTAGGACCACAAGAACAAGAAGGACATACGGAGGTTCCACTTGCCCCAAATTTTCTAGAAAACTTAGGCTTAGAAAAATTAAACCCTGAGTTTCTACCTGGACTATTTTCTCTTTTTGCTAAATTTAAAGATCGCTTTCCAAAATTAGATATAAGATTAGATGCGTTAGTTAAAATTGTTAAAGAAAATATAGCTTTGTTAGAAGAATTTTATAATTCTTTGCTTAGACTTTATTTTGAAAAACAAATAACTTTAGAAGAACTAAAGACAAAAATTACAGAACATCCTTTATATCAAAAAATTGCAGATATCTTTAGATTAGAAGATAGAGAAAGCGGTAAGGGTGAAGTTTGGTTTGCAATTATTTTACTTATTGGACTTCTTTTTATAACAGCAGCTGTTGTCGGTTTTGGTAATTTTGGGATAGGACAAGTACTAAAATTGGAAAAACTAATCAAAGCACTAGCTGGTCGTCCTACCGAATAATTACTTCTTGTCCAGGGGGCAGGATTCGAACCTGCGCAGCCACGAAGGGCGCCTGGTTTACAGCCAGGTGCGTTTGACCACTCCGCCACCCCTGGTTTTTATTTAATATACATTTATAATTATAGCAAATGCTAATTAGAAATTTCAATAGCTTAGCTTTAACTAAGGAAAGAGAACTGCTTCTTAAAGCTTTAAATTACGGTTTAGAAAAAATTCAACCTGAAAATTATTTAAAAGAAAAGGTTAAATTTTATGAAAGTGTCTTAGAAATTTCTGGCAAAACCTATGATCTGGAAAATTTTGAAAATGTTTATCTCGTTGCTTACGGCAAAGGTTCATCTTTAATTTCGAAATACTTAGAAGAAAATCTAGGAGATTTTTTAAAAGAAGGATATGTTATTGATACTAAAGAAGCTGATTTTAAAAAAATTTATTTTACTTTAGGAACTCATCCTTTGCCATCAAAAGAAAATTTAGAATTTACAGAAAAAGTAGTTAAAAGATTTGAGGGCAAATTAAGAGAAAATGATTTAGTAATTGTGATTACTTGCGGAGGTGGTTCTGTTTTATTTGAAAAACCAGCAAAAATAGGCCTTGAAGAAATTATTAAAATTAATGAAGAGCTTTTAAAATCAGGAGCTGATATTTACGAAATGAATACAGTGAGAAAACATCTTTCTTTAGTTAAAGGAGGGGGACTTGCAAAAATTCTTTATCCGGCAAAAATAATTTCTTTAATTTTATCTGATATTCCTGGTGATGATATAAGTTTTATAGCTTCCGGTCCAACAGTAAAAGATGAAACAACACTTAAAGAAGCTATTGAAACTGTTAGAAAATTTAATCTAAAAACTTTAAAGGAAGAGTGGCTTATTGAAACCCCTAAGGAAGATATTTACTTTGAAAATATTGATTATTTTCTTCTTTTAAGTAATAAAGACATTTTAAATGAGATTAAAAATTTCTTAGAAAAAGAAGGATTTGAAACGGAAATTTTAACTTATACTTTAAGCGGAGATGTTAAAGAAATTGCAGAAAAATTTAAAAGTCTTAAAACAGAAAACAAAATTTATCTTTCTGGCGGTGAAACAACTGTTGAAGTTAAAGGAAAGGGAATTGGTGGTAGAAATCAGGAACTTGTTTTATGGTTTTTGAAATTTTTAAAAGAGGAACCTCGAAATACTATTTTTATTTCTTTTAATACTGATGGAATTGACAATACAGAATTTGGCGGTGCCTTAGGTGATCTTCTAAGTCTTAAAAAAGCAGAAGAAATGAATTTAAATATCGATGAATTTTTACAAAATAATGATAGCTTTAATTTTTTCAAAAAAATAGATGACGGAATTATAACAGGAAAGTTAAGTTCTAATGTTTCCGATATAATGATTTTAGCTAATTTTTAATTTTCGATTTGACATACTCTAAATCAACATCTATCTTTTTGCCTCGATTAAAAATTCTATAGGGATCAAAAATATTTTTTATTTCAACAAAAATTTTATAAATCTCTTCACCAAAAAGCTTTCTTAAATAATATCCTCTAATTAAACCATCATTATGTTCTGCTGTAAAAGAACCTTGATATTCTAAAACAAGATCATAAACCTTTTCCATTAAAGGAAAAATAATTTCTCTTTCTTTTTTCATATCCAAAAGAGGAATGATATGTAAGTTACCATCACCTAAATGGCCAGAAATCGTATAAATTATCTTTGATTCATCTAAAATTTTCTTAAGCTTAGGAAAGAATTCGGGAAAATATTCAGGATTAACAATAATATCATCAATAAATGGTGCTGCTAAACGATTTTTAATTTTTTCTCTTAAAAGTTTAAAAGTATCTCTTCTTAATTTCCAATATTTTTGTGCTTCTTTTTCATCTTTACAGGTTCGATATCTTAATTTCAAATCTCTTAAAATTTTTTCGGTTTCTATTATTTTTTCTTCTACTAATTTTTCATCATTTTCTCCAAATTGAATAAGAATAATTAATTTAGGAATACCAGAAAAGGCTATAAGTTTTATTTCTGGTAAAAAAAGTTTAAATGTTGAAAAAATACCTTTAGCTCCCAAAACTTCTGTCATTTCTTTAGCAAATTTTAAGTAAATTTTAAAAGTATGATCGTCGGTAATTTCTAAAACGGTTGGATTTAAGGGCAAAATTTTTTGTAAGAAATTTGGAATTAAATTCAAATCTTTCATAAAAACAACTATTAGTTTTTCTATTTTTTCTTTTTCAACCAATCTAATTTTCGCCTTAGTAATTATTCCTAAAGTACCTTGTGAGCCAACAAAAATTTTGCTTAAATCAAAACCATCTGGTAATAAAACTTTCCAAATATTATAACCAGCAGAATTCTTTTTAACTTTAGGTTGACTTCTTTTGATAATTTCAATGTTTTCTTTTAAAAGTTTATAAGTTTTTCTATACACTTCTCCTTCAAAATTTTCTAACATCATTTTTCTTTCTAAATCTTCAAAACTTATTTTTTTAAAGTTATATTCATTTCCATCGTTTAAAACTACATTAAGTTCTTCGACATAATTTTCTGTTTTCCCATACTTAAGAGTTTTTTCCCCTCCTGAATTATTAGCTATCATTCCTCCTAAAGCACAAAGATCTTTAGAGGCAGGATAGGATGGCATCATTAATCCTAAACTAGAAATTTCTTTTTCAAAATCCTTAAAATAAACTCCTGGCTCTACATAAGCCACTTTTTCTTTTTTATTTATTTCAAAATGATTAAAATATTTTGTAAAAACTAAAATTAAATCTTCTCCAATCGCACCTCCAGACATATCAGTTCCTGCTGATCTTGAAGTTAAAGAAAGATTATTTTCTTTTGCATAATTTATAGTTAAGGAAATATCTTTTATGGTTTTTGGGAAAATAACAGCTTTAGGTTTTATTTTAAAAATGCTTTTATCTTCCGAAAACTCTTCCAAAACTCTTTCTTCATTTAAAATATCGCCTTCTATTTTAAGATCTAAAACTTCGTTCATTATGGATAATTTTATATAATATTTAAAGAAAAATGAAAACAGGTATAGCAACTTTTAGTTTAGATACCGGGAAATGTCCTCCCTGGCTTTTTGAAAGAATGAAAACTTTAGCGGGTATAATGAGCGAAATCATTATTGAAGAATTTGGTGAAGAAGAATTTTTAAAAAAATTAAGTGATCCCTTTTGGTTTCAAGCTTTTGGATGTGCTTTAGCTTTTGACTGGAATTCTTCAGGACTTACAGTAACAACAACTGCTGCTTTAAAATTAGCTCTTCAAGAAAGAAATTTAGGAATTTACGTTTGTGGAGGGAAAGGAAAAACTTCAAGAAAAACACCTGAAGAAATTTTAATTTTAGGCGAAAAACTTGGTTTTAACCCTTATCCTTATATTAACTATTCAAAACTTATTGCTAAAATTGACAATTCTCTTATTCAAGATGGTTTTAATATCTATCATCACGCTTTTATAATTACAAAAAATGGAAATTTTGCTGTTATTCAACAAGGAATGAATACATCATTTTCTCTTGCCAGAAGATACCATTGGTGGAGCGGAGCATTAAAAGAAGACATAACCTTAGAACCTCATACAGGTATAGTTTCTCAAAAAATTTTTAACAATGTTTTAAATTTAACTGCTAAAGAAAGTTTAGAAAATAAAAATTTAATTGTGGAATTAATAAATTCTCCTAAAGAACTCATAAAGGATTTAAAATTTTTAGAAAAACCAAAAAAATCTTTATTCCTTCCTAATATTGAATTTAAATATCATCCGGTTTTAGAAGAAAAATTTGATATTAACAGGTTAAAAAAAATTATTGAAAAAGCAAGCTTTTTAGAGCCAAAGAAAATCGAAGAACTTCTTTTAATTGAAGGCGTTGGACCTAAAACAATAAGGGCTTTATCTTTAATAGGTGAACTTATTTACAGTAAACCAGCTTCTAAAATTGATCCTGCCAGGTATTCTTTTGCTCATGGCGGTAAAGATGGTACGCCTTTTACTGTTGATAGAGGAACTTATGATGAAACTATAAAGATTTTAAATAAAGCTTTAGTTATCGCTAAACAGAAAAAACTCTTTGTAAAAAAGTGATGCGTCTTGGAAGAGACTTTTTTATTAGACCAACACTTAAAGTAGCTAAAGAACTTTTAGGAAAAGTAATAGTAAGAAAATATAAGGGAAAGATAATTGCAGGAAAAATTGTAGAAACAGAAGCTTATATAGGTCCAAATGATAAAGCATCTCATGCTTATACCTCCAAAGAGCAAGATGAAAAAGAAAAACTTAAAATTATTAAAGAAAATTTTGAAAGAATTAGAAATTATCTTGAAGATCCTCAAAAATTTATAAAAAGAATACTGAAACTTAAAAATGCTAAAGTAACTAAAAGAAACTTGGCTGAATATTTAAGAGGTGGGCATATATATATTTATTTAGTTTATGGAAACTATTTTCAACTTAATATCACTACTTATAAAGAAGGTTATCCTGAATGCGTTCTTATTAGAGCTTTAGAGCCTTTAACAAAAGATTTTAAAATCTTACCAAATGGACCTGGTAAACTTTGTGAATTTTTAAAACTTGATTCATCTTTTTGGAGTTATGATTTAGTTGAAGGAGATGAAATTTGGCTTGAGAATGGTGAAAGTTATAAAGAAAGTGATATAATTAAAACAACAAGGATAGGAATTGAATACGCAAAAGAAGATGCTCTTTTGCCCTGGAGATTTTATGTAAAAAATAGCAAATGGATTTCGAAAAAATAAAAAACTTAGCTAATTTTTTAAAAAAGGAAAATAACTTTCTTTTGCTTACTCATAAAAACTTTGATTTTGATGCTATAAGTTCTCTTCTTTCTATGTCAATTATTTTAGATTATCTTAAAAAAGATTATTCTCTTTATATGGATGAAGAAATCAAAAACGAATTTTTAAGTCTTCCTAATATAAATAAAATTTCAAACAAAATTGAAAAAGATTTCAAAAATGTTATCTTTTTAGATTGCGAAAGAAAAACTTTGGTTAGCGAAAAAATTTTAAAAGAAACAGAAGGAAAGTATTCTCTTTTCATTGACCATCATTTATCAAATACGTTAAGTGGAGACGAAAATTATGTTTTTCCTGAAGCTTTATCGACAACGCAAATTCTTTACTATTTAAAAGAAGAGTTAGAAATAAAAGATAAGAATTTAGCTGAGCTTATACTTTTAGGTATTTTAGGAGACACAAAATTTTTAACTATTGAAAAAGATAACTTTGCTTATAAAGAAATATTTAAAATTATCTTCAATCTTTTAGAAGAAAGTGCTAATTATTTTTCCTTGGTTGAAAGATTTTATTTTAAAGATTGGGAAAATTTTAAATATAACGTTTCTATTTTATCTAAAGCAGAAAAATTAGATGGCATTTGCTATCTTATCATAAGAAAAGATGAAATAAAAAATAATTATTATGAAAACTTTTCTAATCAGCTTTCGGAAATAAAGGATATTAAAATCGCTTTTGTTTTAAAAGAACTTGAAGAAAATAAAATAAAAATAAGCTTAAGATCAAAAGGAGATATAGATGTTTCATATCTTGCTAAAAAATACTTTAACGGAGGAGGTCATAAAAATGCAGCTGGAGGTATGTTAGAAATGGATCTTAAATCTGCCCTCAATTTTACCTTAGAAAAAATTAAAAAATATTTAGGAGAGGAAAAATTATGATAATACCAGAATCAATAGAATCTAGTAAAGAATCAAAAAAATTACCTTCTTTTGAATTTACAATTTTCTTTGGCCAACATCTTTTAGAAGAAGACATTCCACAAGATTTTATAGAATCTTTTAAAGAGTGCGATGTTTATATTATAGAACTAATGGGTGGAGACACGTATATTGAAGAATTAAATAAACTATCTATGGGCGAAATAGATCCAAATTCTACAGAAATTTCACACCATCCAAATCCTTTTATGAGAAAATTAGTTGGACTCATTTACAACTCTCATAAAAAAATTATCACCATAGATTTACCAGAGAATCATTTCATATTCCAAAGAATACAAGAACTACTCAAACAAGAAAAAATAATTTTATTTGAAGGTTATCCATTTGAGACTTTGATAAATGAATGGAAAAGGTTATTGTCAATTATATCTCAGGCAGATATGTTAAGAGAAGCATACATGTTAAATAGGTTAGATAAAGAACTTAGAAACCTTATGAATGATCCAATGTTTTCTAAAAAAGAAAGAATTAAAATTCTAATGTATTTAGGAGCTTTTCATACAGGATTTTATCAGGTACTCAAAGAAAGATTTCCTGGATCAATTTTTAGAAGATTCAGCGTTATGCCGTTAGTATATCCATTTATTTTAGAAGTTTCACGAAGAATTTACTTTGGAAAAGAAATTGATGATGAACTAGCATCTAAATCGTTATTAGAGGAATTATTATTTTATAGTGCACTAGGCTTAGCTAAAAACCCTAGACAACTTTTAATACCATCAAAGTCTATTAAAGATTCTTATTCTTTCCATTTGCTTCTAAGAAAGCTAGTAGAAAAATTTAGTTATGAAGAGATTAAAGAATTTTTTGACGAAGTTGGAGAGTTAATAAGAAAGGGAGAAAAAAAGAAAAATATTTACCTTTTTGTTTTACGGAATTTTCTTAATAAACTAGAAAGGAAAGGTATAAAAGATGAAAATTTTGAAAAATTTTACGAAATTTATAAAAATTTAGAAAGTAATTAAATTATGCAATTTGTGCCTGAAAGGTTTGAAAGAGAAAAACATTTATTTGAATGTGGTTTCTGCAGAAAAACATTTAATAACTGGCTAGAACATCTATCTTATGAAAAAGAATGCGAAATTGGCAAACTTTTCAGAAGATGGGTAATATTTTTATTTAAAGAGCTAAGAATCTTAAAAGAAAATTTACTAGGATATTTACCACAAATGATGAAAATCGAAGAAAACGCAATGCCTTACCAAAAAGAACTTCAAAAACTCTACAAATTAGAAACAGAATTTAGAGGACGGCTAACTAATAAAAGAGATTATTTAAGATGGATAGATTTAACCTCAAAAATAAAGAAAATTAGAAAAAAGATTCGCGAATTAGAAAAAAGATTAATAGAGATATATGATGAACCAATGAATAAACAAATTAATTATTTAGTTTCGGAAATACTTAATTTTTTTCAAAGAATCTCAAGCGAAAAATATTCTGATATATTTATTATATTGAGCCAGCTGAGAGATGATGAAAATTTTAATAATTTCTTCTTTAGAATTTTAGAGGAGTTTCTTTGCGTAGAGTATAATAAAGGTTCAAAAGGTGTACATAAAGCTAAAGCTTATTTAGGAGAAAACGGACTTTTCGAAGAAGTAGAAATTTTTCATCGAAGAGTAAGTTCTTTATCTACGGCCTCAATTTTTCCTTCTTGCAGAATAGCTGGGGTTTGTCGAGTATGTAAATCAGGTTTGGTATTTGAAATAGATATCAATAGTTTAAAAGAGAAAATTCTAAATTTTAGAGAAGAAAAAAAGGTTGATTTAAGCAAAATAGAGTTTTCAGAAGAAGAAACAATTAGAAACATTCTTGAAAAATTTCCTCGTCCTTTTAGCGATTTTTTATTTCTTTATCTTCTACAAAAAATAACAAACTTAAAAGAAAAACTTGATACTTCTGTGAAAGATTTAGAGAGCAATGAAAAATCAGTTTTTTATTTTTTTCTAAATTTAGTTAGAGATTTATATCAAAAAAATATTGAAGATTTAATTGAGATTTTAAAAAATAGAAATTTTGTTTTACATTCATGTTTAGAAAATCTAAATTATAATAACTGCCTTGAAAATCTTTTATTATTTTTCATACTCGGAATTAAATCAATAAAAGATAGCAAATTAGAAACATTCTTAAAAACACTTGAATCATTTAAAACAGAAATAAGGAATATCTACATTTGTCCTTTTTGCAGTAGAATTTATCTTCTTTTAGTGAATGTAAAATATATTGTTTTTGGCGAAGATTATCTAGAAATAGGAGATTTTTATGGAAATGAAATTAAGCAATGTTTTAAAACATTCACAAATCACTATGTTGTTAGGATATATCCTGAGGAATTATCCTAGAAAAATCAAAACCATCTTCATAAAAATCAATTTTCCAAACAGAAACTTTTTGACTATTCAACCATCTTAATAAAGCTTTCCATAAAACTTTTTCTAAAGGATTACTAAAATCAAAAATTCTATAAGGTACTCCTAATTCTTGAATATAAACTTTTCCAAATTCTTTTATTATTCCTTCTATTTCTGAAGGTGAAAACTCAAATGGATAAAGATGTAGAGTTGGCATTACCCCTGTTCTTTCATAAAATTCTTTAGATAAGTATCTCGGATCTTTTAAACCAGAAACTATTTTCCAATTAGGAGAGAGAAGATTTTCTATATTTTCTAAGACAAAATCATACCATAAATTTAATATTTGTCTTTTTTCATTTTCAGAATAAGGTGGTTCTGGTTCATTAGCAATGCTTATAATTAGATTTTCATTACCAAATTTTTCTTTTAAATACTTCAAAATTTCTTCAACTCTTTTTATAAAAAATCTTTTTAATCTTTCATCAATAAAAAAATTCTTATAACCGTTTAAATCTTTGGATAAGTTATACGGAGAAGACGGAGGATGTGAACCGTAAATAGGACTGTATTTTAAAGAATTTCCTATAGAATAACAGTCAATCAAGTCTATTTCCAAAACGAAATTTATTCCTTTTTCTTTTAAAAAATTATAAAAATTAAAAATTTTTTCCAAAACTTCGAAATTGTATTCTCCCAAATTTCTTTCAAAATCATCACTTATAAAAATTCTAATTCTAAAACTTTCAACGTTAAAAATTTTTTGAATTTCCAAAAGTAAATTAAAGTACTCTTCCCATTTTTCTTCTTTTAAATAAATAAAAGGAGAGTTAATTCCTAATTCTTTAAACTTTATATCCTTATTTTCTTTGAAAAATTCTTTAACTATTAGATAAAGCCACTCTTTAAATTTGCTCATAGTTGGGTGAATCTCAATAAAGGCTAAAGCTCCTATAATTGCTAAAAGCTTTAAAAATTCTCTTCTTGTTAATTTTTTCTCTTTTAAACTTTCTATAAAATTTTTCATTTTTTCTTATATAATTTTATTATTAGGTCGAATAAATAAAAACTCAAAAATGCCTAAATTAGTAACCAAAAGATACAATCCTCAAAAAAGAGAAGAATTAACAGAAGAATTTAAAGAAGAAAAATTAAGAAATTCAATTAAAATGGCTGCTCTCCAAGCTGGAAGAGATGAAGAAAGTGTTTTTAGCATTGTTGAAGAAGTTGCAGAATATGTTATGGAACATTTAGGAGAAAGAGAGGAAGTAGATTCTCAAGAAATTAGGGAGTTGGTTTTAGAATACTTAAAAGAAAATTATCCTGATATTTATCAATCCTGGGTAGAATACGACAGAACAGTTAAAGGAAGGGAAGAGTAATAATGAAAATTAAGAAATATTTTTTGGATTATGATTTTAATTTAAAAGAAAGATTTTTTGATGGAAAAGTCATCATAGATTTAGAATTGAATAGAGAAAGAAATTTTTTTGATTTAGATTCTAAAGATTTAGAAATAAAGGAAGTAAAGGTTAATGGTGAAAAAAGAAATTTTAAATTTAATAAAGATAAATTAAGAATTTTAGGAAAATTTAAAAAACAAAATCAAGTTGAAATTGATTTTAGAGGAAAATTAATTGAAAAACTTAGTGGAATTTATTTAAGCAAGTATAAAGAAAATGAAGAAGAAAAATATATTATCACGACTCAATTTGAACCAAATTACGCCAAAACAGCTTTTCCTTGTGTTGATCATCCGGCTTATAAAGCAATTTTTCAAGTTCGTTTAAGTTTTGATAAAAATTTAACGCCCATTTCAAACACTTTACCAATTAAAGAAGAAATAATTGGTGATAAAAAAAGAGTACTTTTTAAAGAAACTCCATTAATGTCCACTTATCTTTTGTATATAGGAATAGGTGAATTTGTTTTTTTAAAAAGTAAATATAAAAATGTATTATTAAGAGTAGTTACTACGAAAGGAAAAGAAAAAGGAGGAAAATTTGCCTTAGAAGTAGCTAAAAAAGCTTTAGCTTATTTTGAAAAAGTTTTTAGAGAAAAATATCCATTAGAAAAATTAGACCTTATTGCTCTTCCTGACTTTGCTGCCGGTGCTATGGAAAATTGGGGAGCAGTGACTTTCAGAGAGGAGGGACTTCTTTATTTTAAAAATATAAGTGATACATTCATAAAGAGAATTATTGCCGAAGTAATTTCTCATGAATTAGCTCATATGTGGTTTGGAAATCTTGTCACTATGAAATGGTGGGACGATCTTTGGCTTAATGAAAGTTTTGCTACTTATTTAGCTTATAAAGCTGTTAATAAAAATTATCCTGAATTTAGGATTATGAAAGATTTTGTTGATTCAGAAATTACACCTGCTATTTATAGAGATGCCTTTAAAAATACCCATCCTATTAAAGCTAAGGTTAAAAATCCAGAAGAAATAGGAGATATTTTTGATGAAATTTCTTATAACAAAGGCGGTTCAATTTTAAGGATGATAGATATTTTTTTAGGAGAGAAAAATTTTTATGGAGGTTTAAGAATATACATTGATAAATTTAAATATGGAAACGCTACCTCTTTTGATTTATGGAATTCTTTAGAAAAATATTCTGGCAAAAAAGTTAGAAAAATAATGAATGATTTTATAAATAAAAAGGGAACGCCTATAGTTTATCTTAAAAGTAAGGGAGGTTATTTCTTATTAGAACAAAAAAGATTTACTCCTTGGAATGATTTGAAAGAAAAGTGGTTTATACCTATGAATATTTATTTAAACGGAAGAGAAAAAAAATTAATTTTGAAGAAAGAAAAAATTAAACTTAAAGTTAAAAAAATTGAAAATATTATTATTAACAAAAATTTTTCAGGTTATTATCTTGTATCTTATCCAGAATTTCTTTTACCTAAAGTTATTTCTTTAAGCAATGAAGAAGAATTAATTAATCTTTTAATTTCTTATAGATTTTTAACATTTAGAGGTAACATCAGTTTAGATAAGTTTTATGAAATTTTTCATTCTTTAGAAAAAAAAGATATTAAGAAAAATATTTTTGCTTATACTATATTTTTGAGTATTCTCAAAAATGATTTTCTTACTTTTGAAAATAAACCATTTTTAAAAGAAAAACTTAAAACTTTAAGCGAGAAAGTTATAGAAATTTTTGGTAAAGAAATAAAAAGTAATGAAGCGTTAGAAATCAAAGAAATTAAAAAACTTTCTTTATTAAATTTAGGCTATTTAATCGGAGAAGAAAGAATTAAAAATTATTTAATAAGTGAATTTGAAAAGTTTTTAAAAGATAAAAACAAAATAAATCCTGAAATTAAAATTATATCTTTTACTGTGGCTGCAAATGAAAAAGATGAATATCTTGAAAAACTTTTAGAATATTATAGAAAAGTAGAACTAAATGAAGAAAAAATAAAGTGTCTTATAGCCTTTTCAAGAATAAATGATGAAAATAAATTTAAAAATTTCTTAAATATGCTTCTTACCGAAGAAGTTAGATTTAATCAAATATTTATCTTTTTTGCTGGTGCTTCTTCTAATAAAAATAAAGAAGAGATTGTTTTTCAATGGCTTAAAGAAAATTTCAAAAAATTAAAGGAAAGAGGAGGAGGCGATAAAGGAGATTGGATACTTAAATATGTAATAGAGACATCTTTGCCATATGTAGGTACAAAAGTTGAAGAAAAAAACCTAAAAGAATTTATAAAAGAAAATAATCTAATGAAAAAATACCCACAAACTCTTCCATACCTTTTAGAATACGTTAAACTTTTAAGAGAATTTAAAAAAAGAAATGAATCCTAATCTTAACCCAGAATTATACGGATCAAGAATTGGTTTATCACCAATTGAAGATTACCAAAACCTAGAAAAACTTATTCAATTTGCACCTTATATTGCTTTTCTTGTTGTAGCTACAGTTCTTTTTTTCTGGTATTTGAAATTATCCCCCGAACAAAAAGAAAATCTTAAAAATTTGATTATTACTTCAATTAAGATTGGATTAGCAATATTAGGTTTTACTATTATATACAGATCAACTAATGAAATTTTTAAAAAACCATTAGAGTCTTTTGTCATTACATTAATTTTATTTTTTTTATTTGTGGTATTTATTTATCTTCTTAAAGAACCTTTACAAAAACTTAAAATTAAAAAACAAGACAAATAATGACTTTAAATTATTTAGAAATTTTTATAAATTCATTTTTCGAAAATTTCGATAAATTTAAAGAAAAACTCATTTCTCTTTATCCAGAAAAGAAAGAAGATATTGAAAAAATGATTGATGAAATTAAAAACGTTGTTTTGAATGAAAAAATAGAGAATGTAGATTCTTATATAAAAATCTTAAAAAGTTTTGAAGTGGTATATAATAACTTTTCAGAAATAGTTCCTAATTTTTATGAGCTTTTTAATCAATTCTTAGAAAACTTTTTAAAAAATTTTTTAAATAAAATTAGATGATAATAGAAAAAAATAAAACAATTGCTCCTCTAACAAATTTTAAAATAGGAGACGAAGCTCTTTATTTTGTAACCTTAGAAAACTTAGAAGATATATACGATTTTTTAGAGCTTAAGGAAAAATTTAATTTGCCTATATTTATTTTAGGAGGCGGAACTAATCTTCTTTTTGATAAATTTAACGGTTTTATTATCAAAACAAATTTTAAAAATTTTGAAATTTTAGAACCTTATGTATTAAAAATAGGTGCTAATTTTTTAGTAAGTGAAGTTTTAGAAAAGCTTTGCGAAATGGGTTTTTCAGGTTTTGAATGGGCTGGAGGCCTTCCTGGAGAAATAGGGGGTGCTATAAGAGGAAATGCTGGTTGTTTTGGTGGTGAGATAAAAGATTTAGTTATAGGAGTTGAAGCTTTAAATTTAAAAACAGGAGAAATTAAATTTTTTAAAAAAGAAGAAATTGAATTTGGATATAGAAACTCTTTTTTTAAGAAAAACAAAGAATGGCTCATTTTAAGTGGAATTTTTAAATTTAATCAAGGAGATAAAGAAAAAATTAAAAAAGAAATTGAAGAAAAGATAAATTATAGGAAAGAAAGACATCCTTTAGAATATCCAAATGCAGGAAGTATTTTTAAAAATATAAATTTCGAAAAGGCACCAGAAAAATTGAAAAATTTAGCTTTAGAAAAAAATAAAGTCAAAAATGATCCTTTTCCTGTTATTCCTACTGCTTTTGTAATTTCTGAATTGGGTTTGAAAGGTTTTAAAATAGGTAAAGCACAAATTTCTGAAAAGCATGCCAATTTTATTATCAATTTAGGTGGAGCAACTTTTAAAGATGTTTACAGTCTCATTGATTATACAAAAAAGAAAGTTGAAGATGAGTTTGAGGTAAGGCTTGAAGAAGAAATTGAAATTGTTAAAAGTTATTAACAATTTAACTTGATTTTTAAAAATATTTGAATGAAAATTAATATTAATCAAAAAGGAATAACTTTGCAAAAGGAGGAGGGGTTTGGTCGGCCCCGTAAGAACAAAAGAAGAAAAAAGATAAAAATGGCAGCAAAAAAATCAGCAAAGAAATCATCATCAAGAAGAGCTAAGGGTAAAAAATAAGCACAAAATTCGCTAAGGTGAGTTACCCGGGGCTAAAAGCCCCGGGTTTTTTATTTAGCCTAAAAATTTTAATTGTGGATAAATTGTTAATGAAGTTAATAAAATCTTTTTTAATTTTGATTTTTTTAAAATGACCTGTTTTTTGAAATTTTTCAAAAGAAAGATTGTAAAGTAAAAGTAAGTGGTGAAAAGTGGTAAGTTGTGGAAAAACCTGTGGAAAATGTGGAAAAATTAAAAAAACCAATTCAAATGCTTATAGGCGAATATAGATATAACATAGATCAAAAAGGAAGGCTTATGATACCTGCAAAATTTAGACAAATCTTTGGTTTAGAGGCTATTGTAACAAGAGGTATTGATAAATGTTTATTTGTTTTTCCTAAAAGCGAGTGGGAGAAAGTGGTAGAGAAACTTCTTAAACTTCCGATAAGTCAAGCCAGTTCACGTGCTTTTACAAGACTTATGCTTTCAGGAGCCCATCAGGTTGAAATTGACAGTCAAGGTCGAATATTAATACCAGAAAACTTAAGAAAATACGCTGAAATTACAAAGAAAGTAGTGGTGGTTGGTTTATATTCAAGACTAGAGATTTGGGATGAAAAAAATTGGGAGAAATATAAAGAAGAAAGTGAAAAACAAGCACAAGAAATTGCTGAAAAGCTTAGTGAACTTGGAATTTAATAAATGCATATTCCTGTACTCTTAAAAGAAACGTTAAGTATTTTGCAGCCAGAAAAAGACAAAAATTATATTGATGCTACTTTTGGAGAGGGAAATCTAAGTTTTGAAATAGTAAAACTTATAAAACCAAAAGGAAAGGTGCTTGCTTTTGAGTGGGATCCAGAGCTTTACAAATTAGGTTTAGAAAAAATAAAAAAAATGAAAGAAAAAAACATAAAACTGGTTAATAAAAATTTTAAGGAAATAAAGAAAGTAGTTAAGAAGGAAAAATTTTATGAAATTAAAGGAATTGTTTTTGATTTAGGAATTTCAAGATGGCATTATAAAAGTTCAGGAAGAGGTTTTAGTTTTAAAAAGGAAGAACCTTTAGACATGAGAATTAATCCTCGGGAAATTAAAATTACTGCTTTTGACATTGTAAATTATGCAAGTTATTATGATTTAGTAAAAATTTTTAAAGAATATGGTAATGAAAAAGAAGCAGAAATTATTTCTAAAGCAATTTTGGAAAGAAGAAAAATTAAAAAGATAGAAACATCCAAAGAATTAGGAGAAATTGTTTCTCAAGTAAAAAAAGAAAAAACAAAGATTCATCCAGCAACAAAAATTTTTATGGCTTTAAGAGTTTTTATTAACCAAGAATTGGAAAATTTAAATTTAGCCTTAGAAGATTCCTTAGAAGTTCTAGAAAAAGGAGGAAAAATTGTTATCATTACTTTTCAAGGTTTTGAAGATAAAGTCGTTAAAAAATTTATCAAGAAATATAAAAGGGAAGGGAAGATAGAAGTTATTACAAAAAATGTAATTAAGCCTAAAGAAGAAGAAAAAAAGTTAAACCCAAGTGCAAGGTCGGCAAAATTAAGAGCTCTTAAAAAAATATGAAAAAAAGAAAAATAAATGCTAAAAGTCCTCCAATTAATTTCCTTTACTTTTTAGATTTCTTTCTAATCATAAGCATTCTTCTTCTTGCTTTTTTCATAATTAAGGAAAGAATTTATCTCGAACAAAATAAACTTTTACTTAGCCAATATAGAATCCACCTTAGCGAAATTTTTCTTAAAAAAAGCGAGGCTTATAAAACAAACAAAAATCAGGCCAACCCCTCCTCATCGACCAACTTTATTTATATAAATCCTCAAAACTTTTCCTACTTAGAAACATATAGAAGATAATAAAAGCTAAATGAAAAACAAGCGCGTTTCTTCATCAAAAATTTTTTTGTTTCTTCATCTTTCTTTTCTTTTTGTTATCTCTTCTTTTACCATTTATAAACTTTATGAAGTTCAAGTTATAAAAGCTAAAGAAATAGAAACTTTTTACAAAAATAACATTAAAATAATTCCTCCATTAAGAGGTAATATCTATCTTAAAAGTAAAGATGGTTCTTTAATTCCTGCGGCTCTTTCTTTTTATCTTTATGACGTTTATTACAATCCTAAAAAAGCAAAAAATATAGAAAAAGAAATTGAAGAGGTTTCTAGAATTTTAAACAAAAATAAAGAAGAGGTTTTGTCAAAAGTTTTTTCAAGCAAAACAAGTTTAATCTTAGAAAAAAATGTTGACGAAAAAGTAAAAGAAAAATTAAGAAAATTAAATTTGGATAGTCTATTTTTTGAGGAAAAAGTTGTGAGAAGTTATCCATTAAAAAATTTACTTTCACAAACAATAGGTTTTTCTATTTATGATGAAAACGAAAAAATTACTAAAGGGCTTTACGGTCTAGAAAAATATTATGATGAATATTTAAGAGGTGAGAAGGGATATATTTCATCTTATGGAACTTATAAGCCTCCTCAAAGAGGAGCTGATTTAATTTTAAATATAGATTATTACCTCCAAGTTAAAACTGATGCTATTTTAGAAGAAGCTATAAAAAATTTCAAAGCTGAAGGTGGTCTTATTTTAATTATGGAGGCAGAAACAGGAAATATTTTGACTATCTCAGAAAAACCTGATTTTGATTTAAACAATTATTCTTATGTTAATGATTATTCAATTTATTTAAGCAAATTAAGTTTTCCTTATGAACCTGGTTCGGTAATGAAACCATTTTTCTATGCTGGAGCTTTCGAAGAAAAAATTTTATCACCAACCTCAACTTATTTTGATCAAGGTTTTGTTACTTTAAACAATAAAACAATTTATAATTTTGACAAAAAGGGCAGAGGAGAAGTAGATTTAAGAACTGCTTTAGTTCATTCTTTAAATACTGGTTCAGTTTATGTAAGTCAGGTTTTAGGCAAATCAAGATTTTTAAAATATATAGAAAAATTTAGATTTAATAAAATGCCAGAAGTTGATTTTCCTATTTTAAACTCTAACGACTTAAAAACTCTTTACCCACCAATGGGAAGAGAAATAAATTTTGGTACTGCTAGCTTCGGACAAGGAATATCTATTTTACCTTTTTCGCTTCTAAATGGTTATCAAATTTTGTTTTTAAATAAATCAACTAAAATTAATATTGTTTCAGAAATTGATTTTCCCGAAAAAGAAAAAATTATTAATAAGCAAAAAGTAATTTCTAAAAATATCCTTTCTCAAGAGACGATTTTAAATATCAAAGAAATTTTAGAATCTGTAGTAGAAGAACAAGCCAAAAAAGCCAAGATTAAAGGATTTAGAATTGGAGGAAAAACTGGTTCTGCTTTAATACCGACAAAAGAAGGTTATAGTGAGGATGTGATAACGACTTTTATAGGGGTTTTTCCTTTAAGCAGCCCTAAATTTATAGTTTTAGTAAGATTAGATAAGCCTGACAGAGGACTTTTAGCTTTTGGTACAGCAGCTCCTACCTTTAGAAAAGTAGCTGAATTTTTGATTAATTATTATAACCTTGAACCAGATAAACCCGAAGAATTAGCATCTAAGTTTTGAAATTTTTTTATCATATCATATTATAAAATATTCTATAAGATGAAACGGGAAATTAGAAATATAATCAAAACTTTTGTTCTTTCTATCATTTTTTCTGTTTCTATTTCGATATTTATAGCTTATGCAACTCCACCAACTTCTCCATATCTTCCAGGTGAAACTTTAGATCCTAATTGTTCTCCCGGTGACCCCAATTGTACAGTTTTACCTTCTTTAACAGGAACAAGCACTCCTGGTAATATTGGTTTCTATACAGGAACAACAACTTTATCTGGTGATGCTCAGCTTTTCTGGGACAATACAAATAAAAGATTAGGCATAGGAACTTCAGCTCCAGCTGAGAAACTTCACATTGAAGGCAATTTAAAAATAGGTGGTGAAAATAATTTGCTTTTCGTAAGCCGTGGGAAAAGAGAATCTAATTATGGAGGCCCATATGATTGGTATCGAGGTTTTATATATCTAGGAAGAGATTTAACGCCTTCTGATTGGTATACAGATACTTTAGTTCCTGGAGTTGATTCAGGATATATAGTTTTAGGAGTTGATACAGATATTGGCGCTTTTATGCCAGCTGTTTATGATCCAAATACATTAAATTATATTAGAGCTGCAAATATTGAAGGAGCCTCTGGTGTTTTTCAAGGTGATTTATATCTTCAAAAGTCTGAAGGATCTAGTATTTTCTTTAAGCCTGGTGGTAATCTTGTAGAATCTTCAATCAATTTTGATGATTTGAACAAAAAACTTTCTTTTATCATTAAAAATCCAATCTCAACTCCTTTTGAATTTAAAACAGAAAATCCTTTTAGTGGCAACTTTTTAACCATCTTTAACTCTTCTACTAATATTTTCACTCTTTCTTCTAATGGTGACATTTTTGCCTCCGGAACATTAAATGTAAGTACTGGAACTATAAATAATAGCTTAGGAATAAAAACAAGTAATCCTCTTCAACCTTTACATGTTCAAGGAAATTCATACATATCAGGAAATTTAGGTATTGGCGTTTCTAATCCAACTAACAATCTAGAAGTAAGCGGAACAAGTGCTCTTTTCAACTCTTCTGGTGATTTTAGAATAGCAGTTTCTAAAGGTGCAGCCATAAATACCGCATCTATTCTTTTTCAAAACAATTTTTCTGGTAGAGCCGAATTTGGATTAACTGGCGATGATAAATTCCACATCAAAACCTCTCCAGATGGTTCTACTTGGATTGAAAGTTTAGTAGTAGATAGTAACGGCAACGTCGGCATCGGAACGACTGCACCTCAAACGAAATTACATATTGAAGGAGGAGAATTTTGGCTTTTTAATAATGGTAATAATCCGCGAATTGTTATTGGAGATAACGGTGTGACGGGGCAATATGGATATCTACAATGGGACAGTATGAATGATTATTATCGTATTGAAACCGATGGCACTAATGGAGTCAAAATCAAGGGAAACTATGTTTCTATTGGTAACATTTATCCATCTCAACCTTTAATCGTTGGTTTGGGCAGTACAGAATTGTTCATAGTTGATAGTAATGGCAACGTCGGCATCGGGACAACGAATCCAGGATATAAATTGGATGTTCAAGGATCAATTAGGCAAACAAATGCTGTAAATTGTGCATTAAGTGCAGATGCTAACGGTCAAATTATTTGTACAATTTCTTCCCAACGCTACAAAACAAACATTCGAGATTTAAATTTTGATATTAATAAATTCTTAGCTTTAAATCCAAGAAGTTTTGATTGGAATACAAGTACAATTAACTTTACCCCCGGAGAAAAAGGCTCTATCGGATTTATCGCTGAAGAAGTAAATCAAGTTTTCCCTGAACTTGTAAGATATAAGGATGGTCAACCCGAAGGAATAAAATATGAAATTTTGCCTGTTTATCTATTTAAAGTTGTTAAAGATCTGATTTTAGGCTTTACAGAAAAAGTTAAGGCATCTTTAAATGAATTGGGAATTATTATTGAAAATGGAGCAGCAAAAATTGAAAAACTTTTTGTTAAGGAAATTACTATTAACTTTGCTCAGATTGAAAAAGCAGAAATTAATGAATTGACTTCTAAAAAGTTTTGTCTTGAAGGTGATGACGGTGAAACGATATGTCTTGATAAAAACCAATTGAAGGAGCTTTTAAATAGAAATGGAGGTTCATATACAACAATATTAAATAATTATTCAACAACTACAACAAATAACACAGAAAACACTTCAAACCAAACAGCAAATACTTCTACAAGCGAAGGGAATACAACATCTACAAATGAAAATACTAATAGTAATCAACAAGAATCCGTTTCAAATCCGCATGAATCCGTGGATACAAATACAACTTCTACAAGCGAAAGTAATACCAACAATCAACAAGAATCCGTTTCAAATCAGAATCAATCCACTGGAGAAAGCACTACTAGTTCAAATGAAGCTCAACCATAAATTATTATTAATCACTTTTGTTTTTTTAGTTTTTAGTTTTGTTTATTCTGCTGGAATGGATCCTGCATATAAATATGCTTGGGGCGAGAATATCGGTTGGGTGAATTTTAATCCTACAAATGGAAATGTTGATGTTAGTGATACCAAAATAACAGGTTATGCTTGGTCAGAAAATTATGGCTGGATTAATCTTTCGCCTACAAATGGCGGTGTTTTTAATGATGGTAACGGTAATTTATCTGGTTATGCCTGGGGAGAAAATTTGGGATGGATTGACTTTTCAAATGTTAAAATCAATCCAAATACAGGGGAGTTTTCAGGTTATGCGGTAATTTTAAAAGATGGAAGCAAAATAAATTTTGATTGTACAAATTGTAAAGTAAAAACAGAATGGAGAAAAACAATATCAACAACTACTCCGCCTTCTGGTGGCGGTGGAGGAGCTACACCCATAATAGATTTAGAAAAGCTTAAGGAAGTTTTAATTAGTTTATTAAAGGCTCCAGAAAAAATTCCGGAGAAAGTTACAAAAGTTCCAGAGAGAATTAAGAAAATTTTTGGGAAACCGAAGGAAGAAGAAATAAAAGTAATAGCAGATGTTTTTAAGGGAAAATGGACACTTTTAAGTTATACTTTGTTAAATAAACCATTCATAGAATTTACTTTATCTCCTTTACCTAAAGAAATTCAAGAATTAACTGAAAAATTTCCAAAATTAGAAAAATTATTTAAAGAAGTAGAAGTTACAAAACTTGTTGATATTCAGAAATTAAAAGGAGTGAAACTTAGTTTGCCTGGATTGAAAGAAAGATTAGGTTTATATAAAAGCATTCCTGTTTATAAATTGTCGCCAGAGATTAAAAGAGAAATTCCTACAGAATTTGTTTTTATAAGATCAATTGACGAATCTATTGATTTAAATGTTTCTTTGTCTGTTGATGAAAAAGGAAAACCAGAACAAAAAGTTAATTTAATTGCAGGAAAACAATTTAAATTAGTGATAAAACCTGAAAAATCAGTTAAAAGCATCAAGGGATATATAGTTTTTAAATCTAAAAAGCAAAAACAGACCTTTTTTGAAATTCCTCTTGAATCTTTATTAGCATCTTTATTTTTCAAAGCTCATGTTTTAGCAGAATCATTGGAAAAATCTATTCCTGTTGAAGAAAAATTAGTTTTAGTAGAATTTGAATATAAAGATGATGATGGAGATGGTATTTGGGAAGCAGAAGTGCAAATGCCTAAAGTTGAAGGTGAATATGAAATTATTACTGTTATCGATTATGAAAATGTTAAAAAAGCAGTTAAATTAATTGCGGTTATTGATCCTGAAGGCTATGTTTACGAAAAATATAATGATAAAGAAATTAGAATTCCTGGCGCGGTTGTTTCTCTTTTTTGGTTAAATCCTGAAACTAAAAAATATGAACTTTGGCCTGCTAATGAATATAGTCAAGAAAATCCTCAGATAACAGATGTTACGGGTAGATATGTTTTTTTAGTTCCACCTGGTTATTATTATTTGAAAGTTGAGGCTCCAGGTTATCTTCCTTACATTGGTAAACCTTTTTATGTTAAAGAAGGCTCTGGAGTGCATTTTAATATTGAACTTAAATCTAAATATTGGATATTGAAAATTATTGATTGGAAAACAATTTTATTAATAATGGTCGTCATTTTACTTCTTTATAACTTCTATCGTGATAAAATAAGAGAAGAGTTATTGAAAAAACAACAATGAACAAACAAAAGCTTATAATTATCTTAATCATAATTCTTATAGTAATGAATATATTTTTGCTTTATAGATATTTATTAATTACTAAAGAAATTGAAAAGATGAAGGTTGCAAGCAATTTACCAGAAAAAAATGCCGTTATTTTTCCTAATAACAAAAATGAAAGGATTGTTAATTTTCTAAAGCTTTTTATCACGAAGGTTTTAAAAGCAGAAGGAGAAGTTGATTTTGAAAAAAGATTGAAATTAGAAAATGCTGTTAGAGAAATTCAGGATAAGGAAATTTTAGCTCAATGGATAAAATTTACAGAAAGTAAAACAGAAGACGAAGCGCAGAAAAATGTTAAAGATTTATTAGAAATTTTAGTCAACAAACTCCAGATAAAATAGCATTACTTACTCAACTTACTCAACCCGTTTACAAACTTCTACCTGTTTAAAAAGCTATAACTTCTTAAATGGACCTATATCAAAAATCAAAATTTTATTATCAAAATTTTCACACCCTATTTCATAATTTAATACTCTAAGGATAATACTTTAAGGACTGTTTAAAAAGCTATAACTTTTAAAATGGACTTTTGGTATAATTTAAGAAGTATGAAAAGGGGAGATAAAATTTTGAAAGAAAAGAATAAAAAATTAAATAAAATTAGGATCGGAATTTTGGGAAGACAAATTTTAACTTTGCTTTTAATGGGAATATCTTTAGTATTAACAAAAAGCGTTAGAAAACATTTTTGGATTTTAAATTCAATTCCTAAAGAATTGAAAAAAGTGAAGAAAAAATATTTAAACAGAGCCATTAAAAGACTTTACGAATCAAAATTGGTTGAGATAAAAGAAGATAAAAATGGTAACACAATACTTGTTCTTTCTGAAGAAGGAAAAAAGAAAATGTTGATTTATAATATAGAAAACTTAAAACTTAAAAGACAATCAAAGTGGGATGGTTATTGGAGGATATTTATTTTCGATATTCCAGAAAAGTTTAAAAGAGAAAGATATATATTAAGCAGAAAACTTAAAGAAATAGGAATGTATCCGCTACAGAAAAGTGTTTATATTTATCCATTTGACTGTAAAGATGAGTTAGATTTCATTGTTGAATATTTTGGTTTTAGAAAATATACAAGATTTATTTTAGCTAAAGAAATAGATAATGAGCTTCATTTAAGAGAAATATTCGATTTAATTTAAATGAAACAAAATTCCCAAAGCTTATCATTTTAAGGGTATGTCTAAAAAGCTATAGCTTTTTTAACGGTCCTTGAAAGTTAAAATTTTATTTATTGAAATAATAAGATTTATATGAGGAATTGTGATATAATTTGTTTAATGAAAATTTTTCTTGGAGCGGATCATAGGGGGTATAGTTTGAAAGAATTTTTAAAAAAGAAGTTAGAGGAGAATAATTATGAATTTGAAGATTGCGGAAATTTAGTTTATGATCCTAATGATGACTATTCTGATTTTGCTTTTAAAGTTGGAAAAAAAGTGAAAGAAAATCCTGGAAGTTTGGGAATTTTAATTTGTGGTTCAGGAGCAGGAGTTTGTTTTGCTGTTAATAAAATTAAAGGAATTAGAGGAGCATTAGCAATGAATCCAGAGATGGCAAAAATAATAAAAGCAGATGATGATATTAATGTTTTATGTTTAGCAAGTGATTTTATAGAAGAAAATTTAGCTTGGGAGATTGTTAAAGCTTTTTTAGAAACAAAATTTAAAAATGAAGAAAAATATTTAAGAAGAATTAAAAAAGTTGAAGATTATGAAAAAATGAATTAAAATTATTATTACTATGGCAAAAGTAGACAAGGAAGCAATCAAAATAGGAAAAAATTATATAGATTTTATAGAAAAGCTATTTTTGAAATTTTTTATTAATTATCCATATGATATTAAATATATAAGAGAACTAGTAAAACAGGCAGAAGAAGAGAGAAAAAGAAAAGAATTTATTATTGCTAAAGATATTGAAAGTGCTTTAAAAAAATTTAAATCGGGTAGATGAGAATTTTTTATTCGAAAAAATTTCTAAAATCTTATCAAAAATTACCTAAAAATATAAAAGAAATTTACAGATCAAAAGAAAAAATATTAAAAGAAAATCCTTTCAATCCTTTGCTGGGTACTCATAAAATAAGATCATTGAATTGTTATGCTTTTTTAGTTACTTACAAAATAAGAGTTATTTTCCAGTTCATAAACGGAGACATTTATTTAATTAACATTGGAGATCATTCTATTTATAGAAAATGAAAACAAAAATTATTCCAGCTATTAATGCAAAAACATTTGAAGAGGTTAAAGAAAAAATAAATTTATTAAAAGATTTAACCAATCATTTCCACTTAGATGTAGCAAGTTTAGAATTTACCGGTTATCAAACTTACCCACGGATTCACTCAGATTTAGAACGGATTAACACTATTCACGGATTAAGCGGATTCGGAACGGATATTACGGATAAAAAATATCCGCATCAATCCGTTTTATATCCGTATAAATCTTTGGTTTTTGATCTTCATCTTATGCTTTCTTTAAAACCTCAAGAAATTTTAAAATGGGTGAAAGAAAATGTTAAAACTTTAATTTTACATTTAGAAGCAAGTCAAAATCCTGATGGTCTTTTAAAAATGGCAAAAAAAACAAAAAAGAAATTTTTTATTGCTTGGTCATCGGATGTTGAATTTGATTTTATTAAAAAATATTTAAATTATGTTGATGGAGTTTTAATTTTAGGAGTAAGACCAGGAAGAGCGGGACAAAAGTTTTTAGAGGAAACTTATAAAAGAATAGAAGTTATAAAAGAAGAAAAGAAGAAAAACAAACTAAAAATTAAATTAATGGTTGATGGTGGAATTAATAAAGAAAATTTTGATAAAATTTTATCATTTAATCCAGATTATATAGTTATGGCAAGCGCTATTTATTCTGAAGGTAATCCAAAAGAAAATTATTTATTCTTTAACAAAAAAGTAAAAAATGTTTGAATTTGTTCCACAATTTGATAGTTATCAAAAACTTTTAGAATATTTAGAAAAGGTTGGAGTTTTAAAAACAGAAAAAGTAAAATTAGCTTTTAAGAAATTTGATAGAAAAGATTTTCTACCTGAAGAAATGAAAAATTTCGCTTATATCGATTCACCGCTGCCAATTGGTGAAGATGTAGGACAAACCTGCTCAGCACCCTATGTGACTGCTTTTCTTATAGAACTTTTAAATCCAGAAGAGGGTAATAAAATTTTAGAAATTGGTTTTGGAAGTGGATGGACTACATGTATTTTAGCAGAACTTGTTGGAGAAAATGGTAAAATTTATGCTTTTGAAATTGACGAGAATGTTTTTAATTTTGGTAAAGAAAATATTGAAAGATATAATTATATAGAGAAGGGAAGAGTTAAAATTATCTTAGGTGATGGAAGTAAGGGACTTAAAGAGGAAGCACCTTTCGATAGAATTTTGGTTAATGCTTTTTCTCCAGAAATTCCTCAAGTTTTTATAGAAGAACTGAAAGATGGTGGAATTTTGGTTATTCCAGATTATGAAGGTATATGGCAAATTATTAAGAAAAATAATGAGATAATTAAAAATTATCATTGGGGATTTGTTTTTGGTCCATTAAGATCAACTTAAAAATGAATTTCTTAAATTTAGGTCTAATTTTTGCTATTCTTTTTTTAATTTCAAGTTTTTTTTATTTGATTAATCAACCGCTTTTAATTTCTTATATTATTTCAGGAACTTTTGTTTCTAATTTTTTCAATTTGAGCGAAAGTGATATATCATTTTTAAATTCATTTGCAGATTTAGGAATTATCTTTCTTCTTTTTGTCGTTGGGCTTCAACTCGATTTTAATCTTTTAAAAGAAATAAGCAAAAAAGCAGTTTTGATTGGTTTATCTCAAGAAGTTTTAACAATTTTAGCTGGATTTATATTAATAATTCTTTTAGGCTATCCATTTAAACAGGCACTTTTAATTTCTACAGCTCTTTCTTTTTCAAGTACTGCTATTGTTTTAAAAATTCTTTCTGATAAAAAAGAATTAGAAACTTTATATGGAAGACTTATCATCGGCTTTATGATTGTTCAAGATATCTTTGCTCTTTTTGTTTTCTTTTTGCTTGATCTTATAGAACCTAATTTTATAAAATTTAATGAAATTATTATTTCCTTTCTCTCTCTATTTTTGTTTTTTGCTCTTCTTTTTTTTGCAAACAAACTAATCAAAAAATTTGAAGAAAAAATCGAAAGTAATTTAGAATACTTATTTGTTTTTTCTTTAAGTTATTTGATGGGAGTTATTAGTTTAGGGAATCTTTTAAATATAGGAAATGAAATAAGCTCACTTTCTGCTGGGCTTTCTTTAGCAAACTTAGTATTTTCCAAAGAAATAGTATCGAGGTTTAAACCATTAAGAGATTTTTTCATTTTACTTTTTTTTGTTAAATTAGGGTTAAATTTTCCTATTTTTCAAATCGATTTTAATTTTCTTTATCATCTTTTAATCCTAAGCTTTTTTGTTATTTTTATAAATCCTCTAATAGTGATGTTCATTATGTGGTTTTTTAAATTTCCATTAAAAGTAAATTTTGTTGTGAGTTTAAGTTCTGGACAAATTAGTGAATTTTCTTTTGTTATGACTGATATTGCTAAAGACAAAAAATTTTTTAATGAAAATTTAATTCATCTTATCTCAGGAATAGGATTTGTAACTATTTTTGTTTCATCTTATCTTCTTTATTTTCATGAAACTATTTTTAACAAAATAAAAAAATTCCTTCGCTTTTTTGAAGTAAAAGAAAGAGAAGGAAAAGAAGAAATTTTTTCATATCAAATACTTCTTTTGGGTGCTGATAGAATAGGCGGTATTATTTTAAAAAATCTTAAAGATTATAAAGACAAAATTTTAATAATAGATTATAATCCTGAAATAGTAAAAAAATTAAAAAATGAAAATTATAATGTAATTTATGGGGACGTTAGTGAAGTAGACTTTTTAGAAGAGTTAAATTTAAAAAATACAAAAATAGTTATCTCAACAATTCCTGATTTAAATATAAATCTTTTGTTATTAGATTTCTTAAAATCTAAAAATAAAGAAATAATATTTATTTCTGTAGCGAGTCGAGAAAAAGAAAAAATAGAATTAGAAAATAAAGGTTCTGATTTTGTTTTTATTCCTTATCATTTAGGTGGTGAAGCAATTTCTAAAAAAATAAGAGAACTTATTTAAATAGATTTTGCGGAGGGGGTGGGATTCGAACCCACGAGTCCCCTTAAAACGGGGACAGGCCTTAGCAGGGCCTCGCCTTAACCACTTGGCTACCCCTCCATTGTGGACCCGAGGGGACTTGAACCCCTGACCTCCGCCATGCCATAGCGGCGCTCTAGCCAACTGAGCTACGGGCCCTTTTAATTTATTATACTATAAAATCTCAATTTCTAAAACATCTTCAAACTTCTTTTTTATCAAAAAAACAAGATTTTCTAACTCTTTCTTATTTTCCTTTTCAATTTTAATTTTCAAAGATATAAAACCTGATTTTTCTAAACTGTTAAAATAAATAATCTTTATTTTTTTCTCTTTTAGAAAATCTAAAATTTTATCAACAGTTTCCGGCTTATTTTTCATTTTTATAATAAGAACAAACCTTGGCAAGTTTGAAATTTTTACTCTATTTTCTAATAAAAATTTCTTTATTTTCTTTTTTGCATTAGTAGTTTTAACGAAATTAAGCCAATCAGGACTTGGAGCTTTCTTTTTGTTGACTATTATTTCTACTACATCACCATTTTTAAGTTCATAATCTAAAGGAACAAGCTTGCCATTAACTTTAGCTCTTTCAGCATGATTTCCTATTTCTGTATGAATCTTATAAGCAAAATCAATCGGAGTTGAACCAACAGGAAGTTCAATGATTTTCCCCTTAGGTGTTAGAACATAAATTTTTTCTTTTAAAAGATCTGTTTTCACTTCTTCCATAATTTCACTATAATTTTTAGAATCCTCCTTTAATTCTCTTATCTTATTTAAAATTTCTAAATCTTCTTTGGAAGTAAAAATAGTTAAGTTTTTTCTATAAACTTTTGTCTTTTTAGCCTCAGAATAAGCAAAATAAGCTGCGGTTCCATATTCGTTAATTTCGTGCATTTTTAAAGTTCTTATTTGAAATTCTACATAAAAACCGTATGGTACAAAAACAACTGTATGTAAGCTCATATAACCATTTGGTTTTGGTTTAGCAATATAATCGTCAAATTCCTCACTCAAAAACGGATAAAGAGAATGAATAATACCTAAAACATGATAGCACTCTTCAACTTGATCAACAACAATTCTTATACCGAAAATATCATAAATCAAATTGACATCAAAATTTTTTTTAACTAACTTTTTATAAATACTTGAATAAGTTTTAATTCGATAACTTATAAAATGCAATTTTATATTATTTTTTTCTATTTCTTTTTTTACTTTTTCAATGATATCCGGTAAATAGCTTTTGCCTTTATTTATTTTCTCTTCAAATGTTTTTTTAACCCATTCGTATTTTTCTGGTTCTAAAAATTTAAAACAAAGCTCATCTAATTCGCTCGCCCAAACATAAATTCCTAACCTTGTCGCTAAAGGTACAAAAATATCACGAGTTTCTAAGGCTATTCTTCTTATTTTTTCTTCGGGTAAGTATTCCAAGGTTCTCATATTATCCAATCTATCAGCTAGTTTAATAATAGCTATTCTTAAATCTTCAGATATTTTCAAAATTAGATTAAGAAGATTTTTAGCTTGTTCTTCTTCTGTTTCATAATATTTATAATGGCCAATTTTAGTAACGCCTTTAACTAACTCCGTGATTTCTTCGCCAAATTCTCTTTTCATTTCTTCTTCGCTTACATTACAATCTTCTAAAACGTCATGTAATATACCAGCAGCAATTACTTCGGGTCCTGATTTTATTTCTGCTAGATTAAGTGCGGTTCTTAAAGAGTGATTAAAATAAGGTTCTCCATTTTTTCTTTTTTGACCTTCATGAGCTTTTTGAGCAAAATCAAATGCTTTTTTTATTAAGAGAAACTCTTCTTCTCCAAAATTTATATAAGAAATAATCTTATTTTTAAATTCTTCCCAAGACATTTTGTTTTAAAAATTCTTTTTAGCTTTTTAAAGAAATTAGAGTTTTAAAAGTAATTTTAAGATAAAAACTAAGAAAAAGAAAAAGGAGTTAGAAACTACTAAAGAAGAACTCAAAGGAAAATTGAAAAGAAAAGAAACTAAAAAGCCGTTAAAAATGTTAAAAATGCTAATTAGAGGAGAAAAAATAACTATTTGTTTAAAACTTCTACTTAAAAGGGAAGAGGACATAGGAGGTAAGATCAAAAGAGCAGTAATAAGAACAATACCAACAATCTTTATTCCTAAAATAGTTGCTATTCCTAAAATAAGATAAAACAAATATTCAAAAAGATTAACATTAAAACCTCTAAGAATGGCTTCGTTTCTATCTAAAAAAATAAGAACAAATTTTTTGAAAAATAAAATTGTTAAAAATAAAATTAGCGAGGAGAGAGAAATAACAAAATAAAAATCAAACTGACTCAAGGTTAAAATATTGCCAATGAAAAAGTTTAAAAGTTCTGGTTGATATCCTTTTTTGAAGCTAACGATGATAATACCCAAAGAAAGAAAGGTAACAAAAATGAGTCCTATTAAAGCATCTGAATATATTCTTGTTTTTCTTTCTAAGAAATAAATTAATGAGGAAAAAATTATACCACCAAGAATGCCTAAGGGTATAAGTTCTAAACCTAAAATATAAGCAATAGCTAAAGAGAAAACCGAAGCATGAGCAATGCCATCACTAAAAAAAGAAAGTCTTTTTAAAAGAACAAAAATTCCTAAAAGAGAATAAGTAACGCCTAAAAAAATTAAAAGAATAAGAGGTTTTAACAAAAATAAATATTCTTCAAGATTCATTTTTTTTCTAAAGGTTTATTAAAAGGATAAACAAAAATTTCTCTACCATAAAGTTCTTTTAAAATTTCTTCTTTAAAAAGTAAAGTTATAGGGCCATTACAAACAAGTTTTTTATTTAAGCAAATAACATGAGTAGCAAAATGATGAACAATAGTAATTTCATGGGTAACAAGAAGAATAGTTAATTTATGTTCTTTATTTAAAAAACGAATTATTTCATAAAACTCTTTTTGGCCAGCAATATCTATTTCACTTATGGGTTCATCCAAAAGAAGAATTTTGGGATCATTAATTAAAGCCCGACAAAACAAAACTCTTTGAAGCTGACCACCAGAAAGTTCTCTTAAAAGTTTATCTTTATAATTCAAAATGTCAAGTTCTTTCAAATGATGTTCTAAATGGGATTTTTTAGGTAAAGTTTCTTCTGTTAAATTAAACTCTAAAAATTCTTTAACAGTCATAGGAAGAAATTTTTCTATTTCAAAATGCTGAGGTACATAGCCCATAAGTTTTCTTTGCTCGTAATTTGGTTTACCATAAATCAAAATTTCTCCTCTATAAGGAATAAAGCCCATAATAGCTTTAAGTAAAGTTGATTTACCAGAACCATTTGGTCCTATAACAGCAGTAATATTTCCTTCCTCAACATCAAAACTAATATTATCTAAAACTTTAAAATTACCAAAACTTACATTTAAATTTTTTACTTCTATGGCTTTCATTTTTCTAAAGCTTCTTTAATTATTTTAACATTTTCTTTATAAGCAGAAAAGAAGTCTTCCTTACCTGTTTCTAAAGTATCTAAATAATAAACCTTTAAGTTATATTCTTGAGCAAAGTTTTCTGCTTCTTTATTAGAAGCATATTTTTCTCCAAAAATAGCTTTGATGTCATATTTTTTGATAAGAGAAATTAGGTTTTTTACTTCTTGGGGTGTTAATTCTCCTTCTTTTTCTAAGTAACCAACAATTTCAAAGTTATAATCTCTAGCAAAGTATGATAGAAAGTTATGTTGAGTTACAATTTTTCTTTTTTTAATCTCTTTTAACTCATTAAAAGTATATTTATCAAGCTCTTCAATTTTTTCTTTAAGTTTTAAATATCTTTCTTTGTAATAATCTTTATTTTTGGTGTCAATCTCTTCTAAAAACTTATAAATATTTTCTGCTACCTTTAAATTTTCTTTTAAAGAAAACCAAAAATGCGGATCTTTTTCTTTATCTTGAATAATAAAATCAACTCCTTGAGTAACATTAATTAATTTTATCCTTGGACTTATATTTTTAATTCTTGAAACCCAAAAATCTATACTTAAGTCGGTATATAACATATATTTCATATTTTGAATTTTGTCTAAAATTTCTGGAGTTAAGTCAAAATGATGAGGATCTGAACCTAAAGGCATTATAAGTTCAAATTTAACTTTATCACCCCCTATTTCTTTAGCTAAATAGTAAATCGGATAAAGGGAAACACCTATTTTATTTTCATTATTAGTAGGTTTTGATTTTTTAAAGAAGAAAAAAATTAAAGAAGATATATAAAAAATTAGAATTAAAACTAGGATTAAAAGAAAAATTTTATTTTTCATTTTTTTAAGTAATTTTTAATATTTTCTAAGTGTTCCTTGTATGTTTTCGCATAATAAGCTCTTCCTTCCTTGTCTGTTAAATAAAACCAATAATCAGTATCTTTAGGATCAACAACTGCTCTTACAGCAAAAACCCCCGGATTAGAAATAGGCCTTGGAGGTAAACCTAATCTTTTATAAGTATTAAATGGAGAATCTCTATTTAAATCTTCTTTAGTTAAATTATTTTCACAGAATTTAAATCCACATTTTTCATAAACTAAAGTAGCATCTGCTTGAAGTTTAATATTATTTTTATATCTTTTGATTAAAATACCGGCAATAACAGGGAAATCTTCGTTTTTTTTAGCTTCTTTTTCAACAATAGATGCGAAAATTAAAACTTCATAAGGATTTAAATCATTGTCTTTTAAAAGTTCAGGCAAAAGTTTCTTTTCAAAATTAGAAAAAACTTTCCTTAATATTTCTTTCTCTTTTTCTTCTTTATAAAATTCGTAAGTGTCAGGCATAAAAAAACCTTCTAAGCTTGATGTTGGAGAAAAATATTTTAAAAGAAGTGGTGTGCCATAATCTTTCAAGGTTAAATTAGAAAAATTAACATTAAAACCGTTTTGTTTAAATATTTCTTCAATCTCTTTAATGGTTGCTCCTTCTGGAATTACTATTTTAATTCCTTGCCCGCCTTTTTCTAATATTTTAATCACATCAAAAAGATTCAAAAAACCATAAAATTCATAAAAACCAGCCTTTAACTTTGATCCTTTTAAAACAACGAAAAATTTAAAGTAAAATGAGGATCTAATAATACCTTCTTTTTCTAAAAGCCAAGCTATTTCATTAATTTTTGTTCCTGGAGAAATATAAATCTTTTTAGGTGTTCCTAAAAAAACAGGATAAAAAATGTAATAAAGAGTGAAAGAAGTTATTAAAACCATAAAAAAAGAGAAAATGAAAAGAGGGTAAAGTCTGATTATTTTTTGATAAATTATTTCTTGATCACTCATTTTTTATTTCTTCAATTATTTTTTTAAAATCTTTGCCTTCAACTGAAAAGCGCCAAATATTTTCTGTAGCTGATTTTCTTAAATGAACAAAATTTTTTTGATTATAAAGAAAAATACCGTCAAATTTTCTAATTTTAAAATTAAACTTTCTTTTTAAATTATAAACCAATTTTTCTTCATTTTTTATTTTTAGAGAAAATCTTTTTATTTTTAAATTTTTAAGAACATCTAAAAATTTTTCTTTATCAAAATTTTTTAAAAAAAGAGTTAGGGAAAGATAAGGAGCTTCTGTTTTTAAATCTTTAAAAAAGTAAAAATGGCCTGAAGGTTCAAAAGCTAAATCCAATTTATATTTTTTAAAAGCTGATTTAAAGTAAATATGGCCTGTAGGGATATAAAAAATTTTTTTATTTAAGTTTCTAAGTTTTTCTTCTAAAAATTTCGAAAAATAAATAGGAACTCCGAGTTTTTTATATTTTTTAAAAAGAGAAATAAAGTAAAAAACAATATCTAAAGGAACTTCTTTTCTTTTATAAAAATAATAAATTCTATCATTATCATTGTCGCTTTTTATAAAAAAATCGCTTTTGCTGCTATGGTAAATATTTAAAAGCTTGAAGTAGGGAAAAGTAAATTTTAAAAAATCGTTTTTAAGATCAAATTTTATTTCAAATTTCTTTTCTAATGAGTAATTTTTTGAAAGCTCTTCAAAATAATTTTTAATATAATCTAAACCAAAGTCTTTTTTAATTTTTATAATTTCAAAATTAGAAGTTTTTTTAATTTTTTTTAATCTTTTAGGTTTCCAAGATGTTCCATCAGGTAAAAAAAATTTAAGACCAGCATAAGTTTTAGGTAGATGTGAGGCAGTTAAAATAATTCCAGGAAGTTTTTCTTTCAAACAAAAAAAATAGAAAATAGGTGTGGGAAGAGAACCAAGATTTTTAAAAAAAGAAAACTTTTTAATAAGATAATCTTTTATAATTAAACTTTTTTCATTTAGATCCGAACTCAAAATTATTTTATCTATTTTTCCATATCTTCTTTCTAAAAATTTTTTAAAATCAAAAATCAAATCATCAACTACCTCAGGATTTATCTCTCTATTAAAAATTCCTCTCACATCATACTTAATAAGAAGCATATAACTCAAAATATATATAAAATATTCAAATCATTTATCCTGTTTTTCGGCTTTAAGTCTTTTAAGAGATTCCTGTATTACCCTATTTTCTCGTTCTTGATTTCTCTCCATTTCTGGTTGTTTTTTATATATTTGTTCTAACATATCTCGAAGGTTTTCTTCTGTTAATTCAGAGGGGTCTATGTTTCTTTCTCCAACCAATTTAACCAAATCTTCCACAAGAGAAGCAACTCTTAAAATTCTTCTAAGCGTGGGTGGCGACCTTCTGGGTTTTGATTTTTTTTGTCTTTTGGAGGTCTTTCAAATGGCATTTTTTCTTAATTTTTCTTAATTCTCGACTTTTTAACTAATTTTAATCTAAATTTTACAAAATTTTTAGTTTTTGTGAATTAATCTATAAGTGATAAAATTTAATTATGTTTAGAGTTGTTTCGGAATTTAAGCCAACAGGAGATCAACCACAAGCAATAAGAAAGTTATCTGAAGGACTTAGAAAAGGTTATAGATTTCAAACGCTTCTTGGAGTGACAGGAAGCGGAAAAACTTTTACTATGGCTAAAATTATTGAAAAAACACAAAGACCAGCTTTAATACTTTCTCCTAATAAAATTTTAGCAGCTCAGCTTTATCAAGAATTTAGAAGTTTTTTTCCTTATAACGCTGTTCATTATTTTGTAAGTTATTATGACTACTATCAACCTGAAGCTTATATACCTGAATTGGATATGTACATTGCTAAAGATGCCAGAATTAACGAACTTTTAGATCAATTAAGACATGCTGCTATTCAAAGTGTTTTAACAAGAAAGGATTTTATTATTGTTTCTTCTGTAAGTTGCATTTATGGCATAGGTGACCCTGAAGAATATAAAAATATTTGTTTAAATTTGAAAAAAGGAGATAACGTAAGTAAAAAAGAAATTATTGAATATCTAAAAAATCTCCAGTATGAGAAAAATCATTCTTTAACAGAAATCAAAGCAGGTAGTTATTTTAACGATGAAAATAAAATTTTTATTATAAATCCTGATGCTAGCTATGCTTTAGAAATCTTTTTAGAAAAAAATAAAGTCAAAGAAATAAGAAGGTATCCTATAAGAAAAGTAAAAGATGAAAAAATAAGCATTCAAATTGATTTTAATTTCGAAAACTTAGAAGAGATTAAGATTTTTCCTGCTAAGTTCTTCATTACTTCGAGAGAAAAACTTAAATTAGCCATTTTAAATATTAGAAAAGAATTAAGAGAAAGGTATTGGCAGCTTCTTAAGGAAGGCAAAATTGTTGAGGCAGAAAGATTAAAAAGAAGAACTTTACTTGATTTAGCTCTTTTAGAAAAAAATGGTTATTGTCCTGGAATTGAAAACTATTCTCGCCATCTTTCCTTCAGAAATCCTGGTGAGCCTCCTTATACTTTACTTGATTATCTTCCAAAAGAAACTATTATTTTTATAGACGAATCACATCTTTCCATACCACAATTAAGAGCTATGTATAACGGTGATAGAAGAAGAAAAGAAGTTTTGGTTGAATATGGTTGGCGTCTTCCTTCTGCTTTAGATAATAGACCTTTAAAGTTTGATGAGTTTTTTGCTAAAGATTTTCAAATTATTTTTGTTTCAGCCACACCAGGAAAATTTGAAAGAAAAATTTCTTCACAAATCGTTGAGCAACTTATAAGACCTACAGGTATACCTGACCCAGAAATTTTAGTTAAACCTACTAAAAATCAAGTTTTAGATTTGCTTGAAGAAATAAAAAAGAGGTTAGAAAAAAAGCAAAGAGTTTTAGTTTTAACTTTAACTAAAAGATCTGCAGAAAATTTAACTGAATTTCTTTTGGAGCAGGGAATTAAAGCTCATTATTTTCATTCTGATATTAAAACACTTAAAAGAGCAGAAATTATTAAAAAGTTAAGATTAGGAGAAATTGAAGTTTTAGTTGGCATTAATCTTTTAAGAGAAGGATTGGATTTGCCTGAAGTTTCTTTAGTAGCTATTTTAGATGCTGATAAAGAGGGCTTTTTAAGAAACTCAACTACTTTAATTCAAGCTATGGGAAGAGCTGCCAGACATTTAGAAGGAAAAGTTATTCTCTATGCTGATAAAATCACTAAATCAATGGAGGAGGCTATTAGAGAAACAGAAAGAAGAAGAAAGTATCAATTAGAATTTAATAAAAGACATAAAATAACTCCAAAACCAATCATTAAAGAAATTCATATGACTCCTGAAGAAATTTTAGGTAAGGTAACCTATGAAGAAGAAATTACTAAAGAAGAGCTAGAACTTTTTATAAAAATTGAAAAAGATAATTTATAATTTAAGTGATTTAAAATGAAATTTGATCAAAAGGAAAAGAAAAGTCTTCTTATTGCTTTAGGTTTTTTAGGAATTTACCTTTTATCTTTAAGTTTTAGCTATTTTGCTTTAAATTTTGCTAAGAATAAGATTTTAGAAAAAAAGAAAATTATTGCTAATTTAGAAAAAGAAAAATTGATGATAGAAAAAGAAAATTATCTTTTAAATATTTTGACTCCAAGCTTAAATAATTTTGAAAGAGAATTTGGTAAAAACTTAATTTCTTTTAAAAATGAAGCAGAAACCAAAGAAAAAAGAAGTTTAGAAGAAATCAAAAAAATTATAGAAGAAAAAAGTAAAAAAGAAAACTGGCTTTTAGAAAAAAATGAAATCGTAGGAAACAATCTTCAAGTTCAAATTAAAATCGAGAAAACAAAGATTAGTGATTTTTTAAAGTTTTATAAAGAAGAGTTTTTTTCTTTAAGATTAGTAAATTTAAAAATTGAAAACGTCGAAAATTTTTATCTTATCTTCTTTGTTTTAGAATGAAAAAGACAAGAATTCTTTTTATAGCTTCAACAATTTTTCTTTTTATTTTTTCTCTTGTCTTTCAAATTTTCGTTTTAAGCAAAACTTATCTTGATTTAAGCAAAGAAGAGAAACCTAATTTAACTGAAGAAAGCATTTTAGAATATCAGGAAAAAATAAATAAATTAAAAGATTTTTTTAAAAATTAAGATTAGAATTAAGAACTTTTATTCCGGGAATCAAAAACTTGCCATCTTTTTGAATTAATTTACCATCTACCCAAACTTCTCCTCCTCCATATTTTTTAAGCATCGGAATAGTAATATCCCAATGAATTAAACTAATGTTACCATTAAACAAATTTACCTTTTGACCTTTATATTCTTTATCTTCATAACTTTTACCTAGAGCAAAATGAAAGCTACCTCCAACTTTTTCATTTAAAAGAGGATCAAAAACTCTTCTTCTTATTCCTGGGTTTGTTCCTAAAGCTATTTCTCCTAAATATTTAGCACCCTCATCAATATTTAAAATATCAATTAAATTATTTTCACCCTTCTTAGCTGAAGCTTCAACAACTTTACCATTTTCAAATCTTAAATAAATATCCTCCATATATTTTCCATTGTAAGAATAAACACCTTGAGCAAAAACTTGTCCATTAACTGAATCTCTTACTGGAGCACTAAAAACTTCAGAACCAGGGTAATTATAATCAATAGTTGAATTAGCAAAAGTCATACCTTCAATTGACATTTCTAAATGAGTTTTTTTCTTAGGATCAGAAGAATAAACATTAGCTTTTAAAACAAGATTTTTACCTTTATCTAAAATTTTCTTTAAAATAGCATTTTCTTTTTCTATCTTCTTCCAATCCTGAAAACAAGCTTTAAAATACATTCTCAAATAATCTTCAAATTTCATTCTTTCCAATTCAGCTTTTTCTTTTGTTGGCCAATACACTAAACACCATCTTGTATAATTAACACGGAAATCCATAACTCCTGGTTTAGAGGCTTCACTAAAAATTTTCATTTTTTCTTTTTCAATATCTTCAAAAACAAATTCTGTTCTGGGGCACCTTATAAGAAAAGTTACATCGGCTTCAAAAAATTTAACGTTATCGAAAGAATAAAATCTGGCTATATCTTTTTCGCTTGAGTTTTTAATTAAAACAGCATTCATATCCATATCTCTTACCATATAATAGACTCTAGCTTTTCTTTTTAGGGAATATTCTGCTAATTTTAAAGCTAATTGTTTTCCTCCGAAATCAAAAAATATAAAAACATTTTCTCCTTCTTTAACATTCGTAGAAATCTCAACCATATCTTTAGCTATCTTATCAACATACTTATCTTCAAAATAAATAAGCTCTTGGCTTGTACCTTTAATCAGATTCATTGAATAAAATTTTAACAAATTTTTTCTTATAATTAAAGTATGGAAGAATATAAAAAAATTTTAGCAGAATATATAAAATTTAAAAGCATTTCCACAGATAAAGAGTTTTTACCAGAGATTTATTCTTGCGTTAAATTCCTAAAAGAGCTTTTTGAAAGAAATGGTTTAGAAACAAAAATTATTGAGGGTTATGATAATCCTTTGGTTTATGGAAAGTATGATGCTAATAAAAAAGAAACAGTTTTGATTTACGGACATTATGATGTACAACCAGCAAAAAAAGAAGATGGTTGGAAAGAAGATCCATTTGTTTTATATGAAGATGAAAAGAAATTTTATGGAAGAGGAACTGCTGATAATAAAGGACAAACTTTAATTCATCTTTATACAATTTTTAAGCTTCTTAAGGAAAATAATTTAGGTTATAACATCAAAATAATTTTAGAAGGTAATGAAGAAACTGGTTCAAATAAACTTGAAAAATTTTTAAGAGATTATAAAGATCTTCTTAAAGCTGATTTTGTTTTAATCTCTGATGGAGAAATTGTCGGAAATATCCCTATTCTTGATTCTGGATTTAGAGGAGTTATAAATTTAGAGCTTGAAGTTAAAACTGCCAATAAAGATTTTCATTCTGGTCTTTATGGAGGTGTTTTACCAAATGCTTTACATGAGATAATTAAAATTTTAAATACTTTCTTTGATAAAGAAGATAAGGTTTTAATTAAAGGATTTTATGAAAAAATTGAAAAAATAGATAAAGAAATTATTAGACTAAACAAAAAATTACCTTTTAATGAAAAGAAATTCAAAAAAGAAACAGGCGTAAAAAGGCTTTTTACTAAAGATTTAGATTTTTATACAAAAACAGGACTTTGGGCAACAATACAGCTTACAGGTCTTTCCGGTGGTTATTTTGGAGAAGGCTTTAGAAATGCTGTACCTCACTCAGCCTTAGCAAAAATTAATATTAGATTTGTGGAAAAACAGGAAGCAAAAGAAATTGTGGAAAAAATTAAAAATCATTTAAGGAAAGTTGTGCCAAGTTATGTAAATTATGAGCTCAGAGTAAAAGAAATTGCTCCAGCAGTAAAACTTGATTTAAATAATCATTATACAAAAAAAGCTAAAGAAGTACTTAAAAAAGTTTTTAAAAAAGAACCTGTTTTTAAATTTTCTGGGGGCGGACTTCCTATTGTTTTTTACTTTAAAAATATTTTAAAGGTTCCACAAGTATTAGTTCCTTTAGCTAATGAAGATTGTAATATGCATTCTATTAATGAAAATTTCGATAAAAAATTAATTCAAAAAGGTCTAGAATTTTCCTATTTATTCTTAAAAAATGAATAAGTTTGAAAATTTAAGAAAAATTTGGCAAAAAGAAGGAGATGCTTATCTTCTTTTTAAACCTGAAGCGTTAAAACTTAATGATTTAAGATATCTAACTGGTTTTGATGGTTCTACAGGCATTTTTCTTCAAACAAGAGAAAAAAATTATTTATTCGTTGATGGAAGATATTTTGAAAAAGTTAAAAATCAAAAAATCGAAAATATTGAAGTTATTTTGTATGATATAAATTTTAAAAAAGTAATAAGATCTCTAATAAAAAAGGAAAAGATTAAAAAAATAGTCGTTGAGCCCTATCAAAGTTTTTCCTTTATAAGAAAATTAGAAAAAATCTTAAAAAATGTAAAAATTGTTGTTTCTAAAAAAGAAATAACATCAAGAGTGAGAGTAAGAAAAGATGAAAAGGAAATAGAAATTCTGAAAAAAGCTCAAAAGATTGCTGATAAAATTTTTGAAGAAATTTTAAATTTTATAAAACCAGAAAAACATACAGAAAAAGAGGTGGCTTTTAAAATTTACGAATTAGCAGTAAAGAAATACAGCTGTGAAGGTTTGAGCTTTGAACCTATTGTTGCTTCAGGAAGTGTTTCTAGCATTCCTCATTACAGAAGTGAGGATAAAATAATTAAAAATAACTCTCCTTTGCTTATTGATTTTGGTGTTATTTATCAAGGTTACGTTTCAGATATGACAAGAACTTTATGGGTAGGAAATAAAGTTGATAGTGATTTTAAAAAGATTTATAAATTAGTTTTAGAAGCACAAGAAAGAGCTATAGAAAAATGTAAATTTGAAAAAAGATTAAAAGCCAAAGAAGTAGATAAAGCAGCAAGAGATTATTTCAAAAAATTTGGTTATGAAAAGCATTTTATTCATAGCACTGGTCATGGTATAGGTATGGACATTCATGAAGCACCTACTTTAAGCCCTTACTCTAAAGAAGTTTTGGAAGGAAGTGAAGTTGTTACTATTGAGCCTGGAATTTATCTTGAAGGCAAATTTGGTATTAGAATAGAAGATACGATTATAACTGGGAGAGGGGAAAATATTACTTTTTCTTCTAAAGAACTTCTTCGTTTATAATTAATTTAAATGGAAGAATTAATTCCTAAAATAGGTTTAGAGATCCATTTAGAACTTCAAACAAAAACTAAACTTTTCTGCTCTTGTAAAAACGATCCTGAAGAAACAGAACCAAATAAAAATATTTGTGAAATCTGCACAGGTCAGCCTGGAGTTTTACCTGTTTTAAACAAACAAGCAGTTATTTATGCTTATTCCTTAGCTAAAGCCTTAAAGATGAAAATTAACTATAAAAGTGAATTTGCAAGAAAAAATTATTTTTATCCTGATCTTCCTAAAAATTATCAAATTTCCCAATATGAATATCCTTTAGGAGAACAAGGGATTTTTTATTTGGTCAGAGAAAATTTAGAAAAAAAGGTAAGAATTAGAAGAATTCATCTTGAAGAAGATACCGGAAGAAATTTGCATTTCGGAAATTATAGTTTAGTTGATTTTAATAGATCTGGTGTGCCTCTTATTGAAATTGTTACTGAACCAGATTTAAGATCAGCTGAAGAAGTAGAAATTTTTGCTGAAGAGTTTGTTCTTCTTATAAGACATTTAGGTATTTCTTCTGCAGATGCTGAAAAAGGACAAATAAGATTTGAAGCTAACGTTTCTTTAGCTCCTGGAGAAAGTTTAGGTACGAAAGTAGAGATTAAAAATATAAACAAAATTAAATCTTTAGTTGAAGCTGTTAAATATGAAATTGAAAGGCAAAAAGAATTAATTTTAAAAGGAGAAAAAATTGTACAAGAAACAAGAGGATATGATGAAAATAAAAAAATAACCTTTTCTCAAAGATGGAAAGAAGAAGCTGAAGATTACCGGTATTTTCCTGAACCTGATCTTCCTCCTCTAATTATTGATGAAGAAATTGAAAAAAATGCTCTTTACGTAGAAACACCCGGAGAAATTAAAATGAGATTTAAAAAAGAATATGGCTTAGATTATAAATTTTCTCAAATTTTAGTTTTAGAAAAAGAAAGAGTTTATTTTTTTGAAGAAACTCTTTCAGAACTAAGAAAACTTTTAAGCGATCCCGATCTTAGTTTAAAACTTTTAATTAATTTCTTTATCAATGATTTTATAGGTTTTCTTGAAAAGTATGGTTTAGAGATTAAAAGAGAAAATATTACACCTCATGAATTTGCACATCTTCTTTATCTTTATAGTCAAAATAAAATTTCCTCAAAAATAGTTAAAGAAGCTTTAGAGTTAGGAATTAGAGGAGAAATGAGAGTTGAAGATGTTATTAAAGAAAAAGAAATGATTTCTGATGCTGAAGTTTTAGACAAAATTATCGAAGAAGTTATCAAAGAATTTCCGCAAAGCGTTGAAGATTATATAAAAGGTGAAGAAAAAGCTTTAGAATTTTTAATAGGGCAGGTTATGAAAAAAACAAAGGGAAGGGCAGAACCAAATCTAACTCGTCAAATTATTTTAGAAAAAATAAGCCATGCAAAGTGAAAATAAATTCTTAACCGTTCTCCAGTTTTTGGAGAACTATCTTTGAAACTCAAAAATTAGAAAAAGAATTAGAAGAGCTTAAAAAAGAAACAGAAAAGCCAGATTTTTGGGAAAAGGAAAATTTTTCTGTTATTGAAAGAATCTCTTATTTAGAAAAACTTTTTAAAGATTTGGAGGAATTGAAAAAAACTTATGATTTAAAGGAATTTAAAAATAAACTGAAAGAGTTTATAAAAAATTTCCTTCTTAAAGAAAAATATGACGATAAAAAATGTATCCTTTCTATTTATTCGGGTGTAGGAGGAAAAGACGCTGAAGATTGGGTAAGAATACTTGAAAGTATGTATGAAAAATTTTTTGAAAAAATGAATTGGAATTTCATTTGGCTTGATGAAGATAAAAACGAGTATGGAGGCTATAAATATATAAGCTTTAGAGTTGAAGAAGATTATTCTTACGGAATTTTAAAATGGGAAAATGGTGTTCATAGGCTTGTAAGAATTTCTCCTTTTTCTGCTAAAGGTTTAAGACATACAAGTTTTGCTTATGTGGAAGTTTTACCTTTAATTGAAAAACCAGAATTTAAAATAGAAGAAAAAGATATAGAAATTCAAACTTTTAGAGCCAGCGGCAGAGGTGGGCAAAATGTCAACAAAGTAGAAACAGCTGTAAGAGTTATTTATAAACCTTTAAATATTGTTGTTACCTGTCAAAATGAAAGATATCAGCATCGAAATAGAGAATTGGCATTAAGTATTCTTTATTCAAAACTTCAAAAAATTTTAGAAGAAAAACATAAAAAAGAGTTAGAAGAAATAAAAGGAGAAAAAATTGAAATAGGTTGGGGAAATCAAATAAGATCTTATATTTTTGATCCTTATAAACTCGTTAAAGATTTGAGAAGCAAAAAAGAAACTTCAAGACTTGAAGAAGTTCTTGAAGGTAGATTAGATCTTATTCATCCCTTGGGAACTATTTTAGAAATTCTTATGTTAAAATAGAAACAATGATCGTTTTAAAAAATGTCACTAAAATTTTTCCGCCTAATGTTATTGCTTTAGATAATATAAGTTTTGAAATAAAAAGTGGCGAATTTGTTCTTATTATAGGAAGGAGCGGAGCAGGGAAAAGTACGGTTTTAAGACTTATTAATAAAGAAATTGATCCCACTAAAGGAGAAATTTTTTATAAAAATTTTAAGATAACCAAAATCTCTTCAAAAAAGAAAAGGGAATTAAGAAGAAAGATAATTACTATTTTTCAGGACTTTAAACTTTTAAACAAAAAGACAGTTTTTGAAAACCTTAGCTTACCTTTGGAAATTTTAGGTAAAAGTAAAAGAGAAATTGAGAAAGAAGTTTTAAATATAGCTCAAAAATTAAAAATCGAAAATAAGTTAAACCAAAAAGCAGAAACTCTTTCAGGAGGTGAAAAACAAAAAGTTTGTTTAGCAAGAGGTCTTTTATATAATCCTGAAGTTATTTTAGCAGATGAACCTACAGGTAATTTAGATCCTTTAAGTACTCACGAAATTTTAGAAATCTTAAAATCATTAAATAAAGAAGGAATAACGATTATTTTTGCCACCCATAATAAGGAAATTGTAAGTTCATTAAAAACAAGAGTGATCACTTTAGATAATGGTCGTTTAGTAAGAGATGAAAATCCTGGAAGTTATTCAATTTTTTAATCTTGACTAAAAATGAGAAGTTTTTTCTATCTTATTAAAAGAAGTTTTTCAAAAAGCTTTAACATTTTTTTAGAAGAAGGCTCGCTTACTTTTGTTAACTTGTTTACTATTATTTTAGTTTCTTTAACACTTTGGAGTGCAGTTTACATTTTTTATTTCTCTGAAAGTTTGAAAACTTATCTTCAAAACCGTTTAGACTTTTCAATTTATTTTAAAGAAGGAACAAGTAGAGAAGAAATTGAGAAAATTCAAAAAATTTTATATAACTTTCCTGGAGTAAAAGAAGTTAATTTAGTTACCCAAGAAATGGCTTTTGAGAAATTAAAAAGGGAATCAAAGACAAATCCTATTATTGAAAGAGCTTTAACTGAACTGAAATCAAATCCCTTGGTTGACTATTTAGTTGTTAAAGCAGAAAATAGTGAGATCTATCCAAAAATTAGTGATTATCTTTTAAAGTCTCCTTACAGTGGAAAAATTGATTATTTAAGTTATTTTGAAAATAGAAAGATAATTGAAAGAGCCATAAGTTTTACGAATAATTTAAAAATCATTGTTTTAGGTATTCTTATCGTAGTTCTTCTTTTTTCTTTCTTTATTACTTTTAATACCCTTTACATTTCTTTTTACTCTCTAGAAGAAGAAATTGAAATTTTACAGCTTTTAGGCGCTAGCAATTCTTTTATTAGACTTCCTTTTATTTTTTACTCCTTGCTTTTTTCGGTCATTGGCTATATTTTTTCTTTAGGAATTGTAGTTTTATTTTTAGAAAAAACAAAAAACTTTTGGTCGATGGTTATTCCTAATTTTTCACCTTATTACTTTACTTTAGAAAATTTTTTTAACTTGAATTTTTTAATTTTAGGCTTTATAATTTTAATAAATACTTTAAGCAGTTTTTTTATTTTACAAAAATATTTTAAACTATGAAGGAAAATCTTATAAAAAAGATTAAAAAAGAAAGAACTTTAGTCCTTATTAAACCTGATGGCGTTGAAAGAAGATTGGTTGGTGAAATAATTTCAAGATTTGAGAGAGCAGGCTTAAGAATAGTAGGTTTAGGTATTGTCAAGCCAAGCAGAAAGCTTATTGATAAACATTATCCTAAAACAAGAGAATGGATAGAAAATTTGGGAAATAACATGTTAAAAACAGCAGAAGAACTAAAAGTTAAAGTTGATTTAAAAAAAGATTATGGCGTAAGTAACGTTTATGAACTTGGTCTTAAGGTAAGAGAATGGTTAATAAATTATATGAGTTCTGGTCCTGTAGTTAAAATTGCTTTAGAAGGACCACATGCTATTCAAGTTGTAAGAAAATTAGTAGGTAAAACCATACCCTTTTTAGCTGAACCAGGAACAATTAGGGGTGATTATTCAATCGATTCTCCTCTTTTAGCTAATTTAGAAATGAGACCAGTTAAAAATTTAATTCATGCTTCAGGTAATGAAAAGGAAGCAGAATATGAACTAAAGCTTTGGTTTAGAAAGGACGAATTAATTGATTAAAAAAATGGTTGTACCCACTAAAAAACTTTCAAGATCAAGATATAGAAAAAGAAGATATCAAAAAGAGAAAGTTAAAGCTCTTCAACTTCAGAAATGTAAAAATTGCGGTGCCTTAAAACCATCGCATCGAATTTGTCCTGAGTGCGGTTTTTATAGAGGCAAAGTTTATTTCACACCTCAAGCTAAAAAAGAAAAGGAATAAATGGCTACAAGACATCTTTCAAGGATTATTGTTTTGCAAACCCTTTACGAATGGAGTTTTTGGGGATATCCTGAAGGCAAATGGCAAGAAATTTTCGAAAGAAATTTAAAAGAATTTGGCCAAGATATAGACGAACCTGATTTTCCAAGAAAACTTATAGAAGGGATCGTTAAAAATTTAGATTTTATTGATGAAATAATTAAAAAATCATCTAAAAATTGGCCATTTGAACATATTCCTTTAATGGAAAAAAACATTTTAAGAATTGCTATCTACGAAATTTATTTTCAAGACAAAAATGAGGTGCCTATAAAAGTAGCTATTAATGAAGCTATTGAACTTGCTAAAAATTTTATTACTGAAGCTTCGGCAAAATTTATCAATGGAGTTTTGGGAACTGTTTATGAAAATTATTTAGCAGAGCAAAATGCCAAAGAAAGTCTTAAAAGTTAAGGAAATTGAAAAAATATTTAACATTAAAATAAAAAATAAAGATATTTGGCTTCAAGCAGTAATTCATAAATCTTGGCTTTTCTATCACCATCTTACTAATCTACCTAATAATGAAAAATTAGAATTTATTGGTGATGCTATCTTACAAATGATTGTTAGTCTTTATCTTTATGAAAATTTCAAAGATTTAGATGAGGGCAAGCTTTCCCTTATAAGAGCTAATCTTGTAAATAGACATCGTTTAGGAGAAATTGCTTTAAAACTTAATTTAGACAGAATCATTAACATTTCACCTGTTTTAGATAAAAAGGGAAAGTTAACTGTTTTAGGAGATTCTTTAGAGGCTATTATTGGTGCTCTTTATTTAGATCAAGGAGAAGAAAAAACAAAGGAGTTTATTTATGAGCATATTCTAAAAGACGCCGCAGAGGTTATTAAAAAAGGAGAAATTAAAGATCCAAAAACTTATTTTCAAGAAATTATTCAAAAAAAATATGGTCTTTTACCAGAATATAAAATTACAGAAGTTTCAGGTCCGCCTCATCAAAGAAAATTTAAAGTGGCTCTTTATTTAAAAGACGTCAAAATTTCTGAAGGGCAGGGAACATCAAAACAAGAAGCAGAATTTGATGCTGCTCTTAAAGCTATAGAAAAATTTATGAATTCAAATTAAATCCCATATTTCTTTTTGATTTCCTCTTCTTTTTCTTTTTCAATCTTTTTTATCTTTTCTTCTCCTTCTTCTGCCATTTTTTTAAGCTCTTCATCACTTAAATTTTTAAGCTCACTTGCTCTTTGAATTAAATATTCCCTTTCATTTCTTTTTGGATCTTCAATCACTTCATCTAAAAGAATTTTTAAAATATAACCAACTTTTGGTCCTTGAGGAACTCCTAAATTTAAAATATCATAACCATTTATTTTAAGCATTTTAGGAGAAATAGGCTCTAACTTTACTTTTTCAATAAGAAACTTTAAATATCTAAGTCTATAAGGATAAGCTTTAGGAACACCAGAACCAATGCGATCAGCTTCTCTTAGTTTAAAAAGATCATCTAAATTTTCTTCACCAACGCGTCTAACAAATCTTCTCACTGCTGCTGGAGTGACTTTATCAATTTCAAGATAGAACATATGATGCCTAACTAAATGAGTAACTTTTTTAACTATTTCTTTAGGATATCTAAATCTCTCTAAAATTTTTTTAACTATTTTAGCACCAACAATTTCATGATTATAAAAAGTAGCTTCTGGTCCTTCACCTTGTTTAGTTAATGGCTTTCCAATATCATGAAATAAGGCTGAAAGTCTTAAATATAAAGGAAAATTTTTTTTAACTGCATATTCTAAAGATTTTAAAGAATGTGTATAAACGTCATATTTGTGGTGTTTATTCTGACTAACTCCATAACCTCTTTCAAGTTCAGGTAAAATTTCTCTAAGAAGTCCTGATTCTCTTAAAAGTTCAATGCCTCGAACTGCATTTTCACTCATAATAATTCTATTAAACTCATCTCTAATTCTTTCATAAGCAATATAATTTATAAGCTCCTTATTTTTTTGAATAGCTAAAAAGGTTTTTTCTTCAATTTCAAAATTTAACTCACAAGCAAGTCTTATAGCTCTCATCATTCTTAAAGCATCTTCATAAAATCTTTCTTCAGGATTTCCCACAGCTTTTATTTTTTTCTCTTCAAGATCTTTTAAGCCTCCAAAATAGTCAATAATATTTCCTTCAAAATCAAGTGCTAAAGCATTAATAGTAAAATCTCTTCTTTTAAGATCATCTTCAAGTTTTTCTGCAAAGATAACTTCTTCAGGATGTCTAAAATCTAAATATCTTCCTTCAATTCTAAAAGTAGTCACTTCAATTACTTTTAAGCTTTCTTCTGTTGAACCAGTTTTTACACCTACAGTGCCAAATCTATTTTCATAAAAAGCAGAATCACCAAAAATTTTTAAAATTTCTTCTGGTTTAGCATTAGTAGTAATATCCCAATCTTTAGGTTTTCTTTTAAGTAAAAGATCTCTGACGCAACCACCAACAAGATAAGCAAAATATCCATTATCTAAAATTTTTTTCCATATAGACAAAACTTCAGAAGGTAGGGAAGAGATATTTATTTTTTTCATTAAATATTTTAAGCGGTGGACGGGATTCGAACCCGCGACCTCCACCTTGGGAAGGTGGCGTTCTACCACTGAACTACCACCGCCAAGATTAATTAAGATTAATTATAGCAAAAATAAAGAGGGAAATAAAGGTTAATTTTTAAGGTATTGACAAGAAGGTTAGAAAGTTTTTTAATTTTTTTATAAATTTTTAATATGCTAAAATTATAAGTAGAATCCCTCATGGATAGGGAAAAATTTAATTAGAGTATAATTATTTAGCTCTTGATATTTTTTCTTGTAAAAATTTTGACGAAAATAAAGCGATTGAGAAAATTAAAAAATACTTCAGAAATAAGGTAAAAATAAAATTTAAGAAAATTGAAAGGTATATAGTTTAAGTTCGCAAAAGAATTATTTTACGAACTTATAAATCTTTTCTCTTCAATCCTAATTATCACTTGGACGCGGTACAGGAATTGGACTATATGTTCCGGTGGGCCTTAAAATAACGCCGTCTGAAGGAAGAGGTTTAATATTTGGTTCTTTTTCTCCAAGACTTGAAATTAAATTAACAAGAAGATTAGGAACGAAATAAGAAATTGCTAAAAAAACAAGACCCAAACTTATAAAAAATATCATTTTATTAGCTTCTTGAACTTGAGGACTTTTGGTTAGAATATATTTCAAAGCACCCAAATAAAGAAAAATCATACTTACTCCAAGAAAAAAAGCTGTGAAAAGAAATTTCAAAAAGTTTTGTAAAACATCAAATAAAGTTATCGAAGTTGTTACTATTTGTGCTTCTAACATTTCACTTTAAAATTTTAACATAGAGAAAATTAGTTTTAAAATTTTTTTAATGGATATTTTGAATTTAAAAAAGGTTTACCTTATAGGAATCAAGGGTGTTGGTGTTTGTGCTTTAGCTAAAATTTTAAAAGATTTAGGTATAAAAGTTGTAGGTTCTGATACTGAAGAAAAGTTTTTTACTGATGAGGTTTTAAAAAAAGAAAAAATTAAATATTACGAAGGTTTTAATGAAAAAAATTTAGAAAAAGAACTTCCTTTGTCTTTAGTTGTTTCTTCAGTAGCCTATCTTCTTCCCTCCTCTAAAAATCCAGAAGTTGAATATGCAAAAAAATTAAACTTACCCATTTATTCTTATCCTGAAGCTTTAGCAAAAATTTTTAACGAATCTTTTGGCATTGCTATTTGCGGATCTCATGGAAAAAGCTCAACAACAGCAGTTTTAGGAAAATTTTTAAAAGATTTAAATTTAGAGCCAACAGTTCTTGTAGGTTCTGAGGTTATTGAATGGAAAAGCAATTCTTTAGTTGGTAAAAATTTTCTTAAAAAAATAAAGTTTATGAAAGAAAATTTGGGAAGACTTAAAGATTTAAACTGGATTAAAAAAAATTTAAATAAATTGCCTCTTTTCGTGATTGAAGCTGATGAATATCGCTCTGCTTTTTTAAACTATTTTCCCCGAGTTATTATTTTAACTAATATTGATCTTGATCACCCGGATTATTTCAAAAATGAAAAAGAATATAAGGAAGTTTATTTAAAATTTATTAAAAATCTAAAGGAACCAAAGATTCTTATAACTCATAGTGATTTTCCTTTACAGAAAGACGTCCTTCATATCAAAGCAAAAAAATTAAAAAGGAAACTTCCCTTCCCTATTCCTGGAAAACATTTTCAAAAAAACCTACAGCTTTTAAATGCCTTTAGAGAAATTTTTTCTCTTCCCTACTCTTTATTTTTGAAATCTTTAAAAAACTATAAAGGAATAAAAAGAAGATTTGAAATAATAAAAAAAGAAAAAAATTTAGTTTTTATTGATGATTATGCTCATCATCCTACAGAAGTTTTAAGTTTTTATAAAAGCTTAAAAGAAAAATTTCCTAATTTCAAAAAAATTATTATTTTTCAGCCTCACACCTTTACTAGAACCCATTTCCTTTTTAATGAATTCTTAAAAGCTTTTAGAAAAATAAAAAAAGATAAAAAAGTTGAGTTTATAATCTTTAAAACTTTTCCTTCTGCCAGAGAAAAAGATCTTATAGAAAAAATTAAAGATTTGAAAACAGAAAAGGATTTAGCTAAAAAATTAAATCTAAATTATTTTGAAAATGTAGATAGTCTGATTTCTTATTTAAGATCAAAAATAAATTCTGAAAAAAAACTGCTTATCTCTTCAGTAGGTGCAGGAGATATCTATAAAATTTTTGAAAATTTGCATTAAAATTAAAATTATGATAGAAATAAGGGCGCCAAAACCAGGTGCAGAGAAATTTATAAAAAGATTTGAGACTGAATATGCTCCTCATATAGAAAGAGGTCTCAGTCCTGAAGAAGCTAAAGAGAAGATAAAATTAAGTCTTGAAAGAATTAGAAAAGAAGTAGAAAGTACTCCAGAATTTCAATCTGAAGTCACTTATCATGGTTCTTCAATTACTTTAAGTGATATTTCTAACATTTTATCTCAAGCAGTCCAAGTAGCTCTTGAAGAAGGAGTTGATGCAGCCGTAAGATTTATTCTTTCTACAGGCAACCCTCATTTAATTGATATGCTCCATGATATTTTAATCGAACGTTTTTTTGAGGCTTTAGTTCAAAGCGGTAAAATTAAATTAATAAAATGAACGAAATAAACTATTTTCTTTTAGGTGTTTTAACTACTTTAGGATTTGTAATTATTTTTTTAAGTTTTTGGCTTATTAAAAGAATTGCAGAAAAGAAAAAATTAAACTTAGCATTTAATTATGTCCTTTTACTTATAGAAATACCCAATTATTCTTTAACACAAATCTCTTCTCAAGAACCGAAACTCAAAATTATCGAAGAGGTTAGTAATTTTGAAAATTTTTTAGCTACTTTAACAAAAGTTAAGTATCCGGTTGTTTTTGAAGTTGCCTTGCCTCATGTAGGTGAGGAAATTTTCTTTTTCGTAGCTGTTTCTCGAAAAGATTTGGAATATGTTAAAAAAGCAATAAAGTCTTTTTGGCCTGGTTCAGAAACTGTACTTTATAAAACTGACTATAATGTTTTCAATCCTGATGGGTATTCTTTGGCTTCCTATGTAAAATTAAAAAATCATTATTATATGCCACTTAAAACATATACGCAAATTGCTCAAAGTAATATTGATCCCTTTGATGCTTTTCTTGGTGCTTATAATAAACTTTCAAGAGTTGGAGAGGGTCTTGCTTATCAAATTATTCTTCAACCAGTTTCTTCTTCTGTAAATAAAGCTATTTTCGAAAAAGTTAAAGCTTTAAGAGAAGGTAAAAAATTGGAAGAGGTGATGAAGGGAACTGGTTGGGGAGAAACATTTAAAGAAGCTATGAAAACTCTTGTTTCTCCAAAATCTATCAGTGAATCTCTTTCACCTCTTTATTCTTCAAAAACCCCTGAAGCAAAAGAAAAAGAAGAACAAGCTAAACCAAAACCTATAGAAGAAATAACTATTAAACTTTTAGAACAAAAAGCTACCAAACCTCTTTTTAAAACTAATATCAGAATTGTTGCTTCCTCTAATGACGAGATTTCTTGTGAAAGAATTTTAACTTCTTTTGAAAGTGCTTTGATGCAATTTAATAACCCTCCTTTTAATGAATTTTCAATTATCAGACCTAAAAAAAATAAACTCAAAAAACTTCTCTATGAATTTTCTTTTAGATTTTTTAATGATAAAGAAGCTATTATTTTAAACACAGAAGAAATTGCTTCTCTTTTCCACTTCCCTATCTCTTATAATAAAAATCCTTTAATTCATTTCTTAAAAGCTCGAGGAGCACCACCTCCTCCTAACTTACCTAAAGAAGGAATTATTTTGGGTAAAAACAGTTATGAAGGTATTGAAACTTTAGTAAGAATTAAAAGGGATGATAGAAGAAGACATATGTATGTTATTGGACAAACAGGTACTGGTAAAACAACTCTTTTAAAAAATATGGTTGAACAAGATATTAAAAATGGTGAGGGCGTATGTTTTATAGATCCTCACGGAGACGTTGCTCAAGAAATTTTGGGTTTAATTCCTAAAGAAAGATTTGAAGATGTAATTTATTTCAATCCTACTGATACTCGAAGGCCTATAGGTTTTAATATTTTGGAATACGATAAAAGAAGGCCAGAAGATAAAACTAGGATTATTAACAGCTTAATTGAAATTATTGGAAAAATTTATAACTTAGAAATGACAGGTGGACCTCTTTTTGAACAATATTTAAGAAATTCTCTTCTTCTTTTGATGGATGATCCTGATTGGGGTCATACCCTTCTTGATGTTTCACGTGTTTTTGTAGATGACAGATTCAGAGAAGATCTTCTTTCTAAGTGTAAAAACTATCCTGTAGTCGAGTTCTGGCGTGAGCAAGCACCAAGAGCACAAAGAGAACTTTCTATGGATGAAATGATTACTTGGGTTACTTCTAAATTAAATCCTTTTACCACTAATGACTATATAAGACCAATTATTTGTCAACCTAAATCAACTATTGATTTTAGAGATATTATGGATAACAGAAAGATATTTATTGCTAATTTATCTAAAGGAGTTTTAGGAGAAACAAGTGCTTATATTATGGGAATGCTTTTAATTACAAAAATTTTGATTGCTGCTTTTGCACGTGGAGAAATGCCAGAAAGTGAAAGAAAAGATTTTTATCTTTATATTGATGAGTTTCAAAATTTTGCTTTCAAAGGAGTAGCTAGCATTTTAGCTGAAGCTAGAAAATATAGACTTAATATGATTTTTGCCCATCAATATATTAAGCAAGTACCAGAAGATATTATTAATGCTGTCTTTGGTAATGTAGGGACAATTATTTCTTTTCGTATCGGTCCTGAAGATGCTGAATTTTTAGAGAAAAAATTTGCTCCCACGTTTTCCAAGTTTGATTTTGTCAATATTCCTAACTATAATGCCTATATCAGTCTTCTTATTGACGGTTATCCATCAAGACCATTTAATCTTCAAACGCTTCCACCTAACAAACCAAACTTAGAAGTTATTTCTTATTTAGCTGAACTTACTAATTTAAAATACGGTACTCCTAAAGAAGAAATTGATAAATTCTTAGAAGAAAAATATGGCTACGTTCTTTAATTTAATTATTTTAATTTTTTTAGCTCTGATATCTTTTGGTTTTTTTTATCTTCTTAAAGAAATTAAAAGTTTGAAGGAAAAAAAAGAAGAAAACTACGAAGAGAAAATTTTAAATTTCTTCCAATCTTTAGAAATTGGCATTTTAGATAAATTTAACATTTTAAAAGAAGAGCTTAATAAAAAATTTATAGAATCTTTAGAAAGAGAGAAAAAACTTTTGGAAACAGGAAGTAAACTTGAAGAAATTGCTAGAAACCTTTCTGTAAGTCTTGAAGAAACAAAAGAAATTAAAAATATTTTAAGTGGTCCAAAAACAAGAGGACATTTTGGCGAAATTATGATAGAAGAAATTTTAAGACATTTACCTTCAAATTATTATGAAAAACAATATAAATTAGGGCTTGATATTGTTGACTATGTGATTAAATTTAATGAAAAAATAATTCCCATCGATGCTAAGTTTCCTTATTTTAAATCACCTGAAAATTTAAGTGATGAAGAAAAAAAACAAAGAAAAAAAGAAATCATAAATAATCTTAAAAGTAAAATTGAATCTGTAGCTAAAAAATATATTCAACCATATAGAAATTATGTAGACTTTGCTATTATTTATCTTGCTAACGAAGGCGTTTATTATGAACTTTTAAGTGATAAAGATTATGAAGAAATTTGGAGTTTAGCTAAAGAAAGAAATGTTATTTTAACTTCACCAAAAAATTTTGAAATTCTTATCTCTTCCCTGCTCCTTGTTTTAAAGAAACAAGAAATAGCACAAAATCTAGGTTATATTTTGGATGAGCTCTCTCAAATAGAAAAAGATTTAAAAACTTTAGAAGAAACGTTTGAAAAAGCTTTTACCCAGTTAAATAACAGTTTCAAAAATCTAAATGAGTTTTCAAGAGCTTTGATGAGGTTTTCTCTTTCTTTTAGAAATCTTTTAAACTTAAAAAATAAAGAAATTAAAATTAAAGAAAGGTCGCTTATTTAGATTTTAAACATCAAAAATGAGAATAGCTATTAATGGTTTTGGAAGAATTGGTCGAATCTTCTTTAGACAAGCTTTTGGTAAACCAAATTTTGAAATCGTCGCTATTAATGATCTTTCAGACACACAAAATTTAGCTTATCTTTTAAAATACGATACAGTATATGGAAGATATGAAAAAAACGTTGAAGCTAAGGAAAACAAATTAATAGTTGACGGAAAAGAAATTTTAATTTTTAAAGAAACTGATCCTACTAAACTTCCCTGGAAAGATCTTGATATTGATGTTGTTATTGAAGCTACAGGAGTTTTTACTGAATATGAAAAAGCTAAAGCACATTTGGTTGCCGGTGCTAAAAGAGTTGTTATTACTGCACCTACAAAAGATGAAGTCACACCAACTTTTACTCCAGGTCTTGAAGATTTAGGAAGAATTTTTTCTCTTGGCGAAGGAGGGCTTATTACTTCTAACGCTTCATGTACAACAAATTCTGTTAATCCTGTTTTAGAAATAATTAATAGAAGGATAGGAATAAAAAAAGCTATTTTAACAACTATTCATGCTTACACCAATACTCAAAGTTTAGTTGATAGCGTTGTCAAAGGTCATGATTTTAGAAGAGGAAGAGCTGGTGCTCAAAATATTGTTCCTTCAACAACTGGGGCTGCTGAAGCAACTTCAAGGGTTCTTCCGGAAATGAAAGGAAAATTTGATGGTATTTCTATTAGAGTTCCTGTGATTACTGTTTCTTTATCTGACATAACTATCTTAACACAAAGGCCAACAAGTGTAGAAGAAATAAATAATATCTTTAAAGAGGAAGCAAATTCATCAAGATGGAAAGAAATTATAAAAGTTGTCGAAGAACCTGTTGTTTCTTCAGATATTATAGGAGAACCTTATGGAGCTGTCATTGATTTAACCTTAACAAAAGTTGTCGATGGAGATTTGGTTAAAGTTTTTTCCTGGTATGATAATGAATGGGGTTACTCTGCAATGTTAATTAAACATATAGAAAAATTATTTTCTTGATTTCTTTTTAATTTTCTTAATACCTCGATTTTGAACCTTTCCTTCAAGCCTAGGCGGTTTTCTTGGTGGATAAGGCGTTTTCAGCTTCATAAAAAGTTTATCTTACAGTACAAATTGTTTCATCAAGTTCTGCTGATGGTGCACAAACAGTTATTCTTCCTGAAGAAGTTTCATATCTTAAAGTATAACCAGTAGTTGTTGAATTAGCTGGCAAAGATGGATCTACAGGTAATTTTGGCAAAATGTTTGGCACTAAACAGGAAAGATTAATTTGTGTATTGTCTGCTTCAGCTACAGAAACAATAGTAGCTGTTGATGCTGGCAGAGAGGTTGCATAATAGACGCTAGTAGTACAATTCCATCTTCCTTGATTTTCTGTCATATTTTGAACAATACCGCTTAAAAGAGCATTAACGTCTGTAGTTCTTTGGGTATTTCTTGCTTTAGCAAACTGACGACCTGGGTTGATAGCAACTATTATAGCTCCGGCCAAAAGAACGATTATTCCAATAACAAGAAGTATTTCTATTAAGGTAAAAGCTTTTCTTCTTTTCATTATTTATTTTTTAATTTGTTTTTAATTCGACCAAGCTTTATTAGAAATTATTATACAAACAATTTTTAAAAAATCAAAATAATTTCTGTGGAAAAATCAAAATTCTTTCCATTTTAAGATTTCATAAAATTCTGAAGCTAAAGGAAAGTATGGAGGCGGAAAATACAAATTATCAGCATTATAAGTTAGTTCTCTTAATCTATAACCAGAACTCCAATTCCCTTGAGAATCAACCCAGCTAAAACCATATCTTTTTCTTGTAATTAGACTGCCATAAATTGTTATTTTTTCTCTTTTATATTCAGAACCGCAACCTGAAGAATAATAATGTCTACCTATCCTTCCTTTTTGAGCTACTAAAACACCGTCAATTCTTAAAATATCAGAACTTTTAAGACCAATCAAAATATTTCTTTGAGCAATCAAACCAATAGAATCTCTACCATCATAGTTTGTATATTTTAAATCACTATTTATAATAATATTTGTCATTTGTGCTGAATTTTCTGGAAATTTTGCTGAAGCAATTAAAATTTTTTTGTTATTTACTTGTCCGCTAACCCAAACATTATCTTCAACAAAAATAATACCATTTTGTGGGTAGTCATAAGTTCTTAAAAAGCTTTTCTGTCTAATACTCCAAGAGCTTAATGAATATCTTTCACCACCATTAGGATCTGTATAAGGATCAGAAATATTGCAACCAGAAATTTTAACAATTCCTCTAACTAAATAAACATCTATCTTACCATCTGGTCTAATAATAAGTTCATAACCATAATTATTGACACCGCTAAAATCTAAATAAATACCATTTTGCTGAGCTAAGGTTTTATAATAAGCTAAATCTTGAGAAATACCAGCAAAATCTTGTAAAGGAACGCCAACTAATCTTCCTGCCTTGAAAACATCTGGTCTTAAAGGAAGCTCATCGGGATCTGGATTTCTTGGAGGGCAAGGATCAACAGGATTTACATGAGTATGAACAGCCCATTCTTCACAACCTGTATGATCAGGATCTTGATAAGTTAAAATAGATGATTTTATTAAGTTATAAGCTGTGCCATCAAATCTTATTCCTTTATTAGAATGAACTTCACCATAAACAACTGTTCCTTCACCAAATCTTATATTATCATCAACAAGAACAGAGTATTTTGCTAAAGATGGTCTTCCTAAAAGAGCTTCTACTTTTTTACTTACTTTGCTATTTATTAATTTTCCTAAAGAAATAATTTTAACTAAAGAAAATCCTTCTTCTGGCGGAGAAATACTTAATTCAAATTCTCCTATTTTTTCTCCTAAGCGATTATAATAATCATGTTTATAAGGTCCTGGCTGACCTGTACCATCAGTAAAATCTCTTGGGAAATGATTTAAGTACCATCTATAATATTCGATTCCTGATTCAGCAATATTTAAAGCTAATATTTTATAGACCTCTTTTTCTATAAAACTTAAATATGTTTGAAGCCATAAAATCGATCCTGAAAAAATAAGCAAAGTTAAAGTAAGATAAAAAAGAATATAAAAACCTATTTGTGCCTTTTGTTTCATTTTGTTCTTAAATTTCTTGGATTAATAATAATACTATTTTCATAAAAATTTCCCTTATTATCAGTTCTAACCTTAACTTTAACTTCAATAAGCCTTATTTTAGCAATATCATAAGTTTCATTTAAATTAATATCATAGCCAACAAAAATTTTCTGAGGTAAAACAAGGTTTTTTAAAACTTTTTTAATCCTTTCTTCATTTTGATCATATCTTAAAGGATTTCCAGAAGGTTTAATTATGCCCTTAAATAAATTGTCTCCATCTAAAAAGTATCTTACTCTTTCTATAAGACCATCCCCATCTAAATCACTATAAAAAGTAATGGTTGTCGAAGTTATTTCTTCAAGAGGATAAGCTCCAACATTAGAAATTTCTATTGACTTAAGCTCCTTTTTTATTTCAGAAAGAAAAAGATCTGTTTCACCTAAAACTCCTAAGCCATAAGTAAGATAAAGATTGAGATTTGATAAATTAATTATCATCAAAATTAAAAAGAATAGCACAAAAGAAATGATAAGCATGAAAAAGATAAGTTCTATTAAAGTAAATCCTTTTTTCATCTTGATCTTTTATAAATTATAAAAAGAAGAATTAATAAAAGAAGAAAAATAGGTAGAATTTTTGTTAAATTTTTCGAAGCTTTTAATTTATTTTGTTCTTTTTGACTTTTTTCCTTTAAAGTTTCTTCTTTTGCTTTTTCTAAAGATTCATTTTTTATTTCTTGTTTTTTATTTTTTTCTTCTGAAAGTGTTTCTTTTGATTTTGTAATTTCTTGAGAAGTTTTTTCTAACTTTTTTTCTAAAATTATACTTTCTGGTTTTTGATTGACTTCTACTTTACTTTCTTTCTTTTCTTGAATAAAAACATAAGGTTTTTCTAAGGTAGAAGTAACAGTCATTTTTAAAGAAGTAGCGTAAGTTTTTTCTATTTCTGATTTATTTTCCAAGTTTTTACTTTCTAAAATTTCAATCTTTGGAACTTCAAATTCCCCACTTAAAGAACTTAAATTATTCCAAAAATCTTGAGCTTCAAGTTTATAAGAATACTTAACGCCGCTTTCTACATCTATTTCAAAAAAACATAATTTTTTAAGAGGAGGACAAGTTTCAAAATAATCAATATTAAAAGAAGAAACATTTTTAGAGATTTTGTTTTCATAAGAAAATCGATATTTAATTGGTTCATTGGCATTAAAGGAAACTTTAGCTTTTTTATTTTCGAGAATTTCAATTTTAAAATTTAAAATTTGTGGCGGTAAATTTTCTTTACCTTCATAAAAAGCTAATCTTAAAATTTTTCCTGAAGGCTCATCATTTACCAAAAGCTCTTCTACTCTATCAAAAATATAAGCTTTTTCTTCTGAACCTTGAAGAAGCTGTTCTTTATCTAGATAATAAAAATAAATAGTGCTAAAAAATTTTGGGGTGATAATAAGAAAATATTTTTTATTTGAAGAAATTCTTATATTTTCTCCTAAAGGAAAAAAGTATTCTTTACCCCAATGAATATATTCAATCTTGGGAACTATAAAATCTTTTTCAAAAATAGTTTCGCCATCTTCACTAACAATTTTTAAATTAATCTCAGAAGAAGTTTCATTTTCTAATCTAAAACTAATAGCACTCAAATAATCATTAAAAAAATAAACTGGCTGCTTCAAGATTTTTGTACCCAACTTAAATTTAGTGTAACTCAAAGGAGAAACTTCAAAAAATTTATTAACTTCTTCTGCAAAAACTAAATTGAAAATTAAAAAACTAACGAGTAAGAATAATTTTTTCATGATAAAAATCTTCATCAGAAATATTTATATCCTTTGAATAAAAGAAGTATCCTTCTTTAATAACTTCTAAAAGATATTCACCAGGACCTAAATTTTGGAAAAGAGTTTCACCTAAAGAAAAGCAAGAAGAAGTAAAACTAATTTTAATTTTATCCAAAGATGGAGAAATTAATGGATCGCTAGTTTGCAGATAAACTTTATATTTTAAAAATCTTTTATTTTGAAGAAAAGAAGGGATTTCGAATTCCTGGTTTTCAAAATAGGTATTTGGTGTTCCATCAGGACCAACAAAATTCCAAGTGGAATTATCATTATTTGAAGCCAGTTGAAATTTAATTGATGTTCCTGGAGGCAAATTTCCTGACCAAGAAAATTTTTTATAAATTATACTTGAAGTTCCAAAATCTATTTCTTTGGAAATAAGCCATTCGGTAGAAGTAGAATAAAAACCGCCTAAATCTTTAAGTCTTATTTCTCCAGGAAAAGTTTCTGGATCAATACCTGAACTTAAAGATGAATATTTACCTAAAGACCAGTCATCATCTATGTAAATTTCTTCGCCTGTTTTTTGTGTAGCTATTAAATTATTTCCTTTAAATAAATTTACCGTAGCTCCTTCAATTAAATTCCCTGCTTCATCAAAAACAGAAACTAAAAGATTTTTAGGTTTATAATTTTTAAGTGTTAAAACATAGCTATAAGTCATATCAGGCTGAACGTTAAAAGGATTTTCTAAATAAGGTAAAGAAGAGTCTAAAACATATCTTGGATCATTAATTTTTAAAAAGTAACTATCAAATTCGATGGTAAGCTCTTTTTCTCCGTTTTCACCTGTAGTTGTAGTGATATCTGTTTTTGGCATAGGCGGATCAGTATTTATAAGTTTAAGCCCTTGAAGATTGAAAGAGACATTAGGAATTCCTCGACAGAAAATATCTTGAGTTCTTATTTTTAATTTGCTTAGAAGATCTATTTGAAAAGTAACTGTTGTCAGTTCCCCGCTTCTTACTGTTTGATGGGGCAAAAGAGGATTAGGATATTCTTCACCTTTCTGATAAGTCTTTTCCGAAGAATAACCTTCTTTAGTCACAGAAATAGCATAAGCATTAATTCCTGGTGGAATATCTATAAGCCTTAACATACCCCAAACATCGGTAACATCTTGAATAGTAAATTGTGGCTCCTTTAAATAATCTACCTTTACGCGAGCTTCTTTAACCGGATTTCCTTTAGCATCAATGACTTGAATAAACATAGAACCATTCCTTGTTGTTGCTTCAACAGTTTTAGGTGCAATTAAAACAGATAAGGTTTGCTTTTTTATTTTAAAGGGCGAGTTCAAAATTTCACCTTCAATTTCTACTAATTTATAGTCTGCTGGAGCAGTATCTCGAGGAGTGGTGGTAATTGTTCCATCTTTAGGATCATCAATATTTCTTACATAAAAATTTATTTTTACCTCTAAACCATTTTTACTTACAATTTTTTCTTGAGGCAAAACACCTGGTGGCCAACCTCCTTGAATACCAATATCTTCATAATTTAAAACTCTAACTTTTTCCATTTCATCTTGAAGAATAGAAAGAAGCTGAAGCGTTAATCTTCCTGAGGTGGTAACTCTACTTATGTTTTGAAAAATATTAAAAATAAAAAAAGAAATAAAGGCAATAATAAAAATTCCTAAAACTATTTCTATTAAAGTAAATCCTTTATCTTGTAAGCTTATTGGTGATTTCATAAATAGGTGTAATAACCGAAAGAGCTATAAAACCAACTACTGAAGCGATAACAACTAAAATAATTGGTTCCAAAAGATTAAGGAATCTTTCAAGCTCGATATCGATTTCCTCATCATAATTTTCTGCAAGATAAAAAAGAGTACTGACTAAGTTTCCTGTTCTTTCACCAATAATGACCATCTGAATAAAATTATAAGGAAAGTATTTTTTCTTTTTATTTAAAAATTCACCTAAACTATGTCCTTTAAGAGTAAATTCTTTCGCTTCTAAAATAATTTTTTGATAAACAAGATTATTTAAGCTTTGACCTGTAATTTCTAAAGCTTGAACAAAAGGAAGACCGCTTTCTAAAAGAAGAGCCAAGTTTCTTGAAAACTCAGAAAGACTATATTTTTTAATCAAACCGGAAAAAGGAGGTAAATGAAGTAAAATTAAGTGAAAAAAATATTTTACTTTATAGAAACGCAAAAGAAAAGGAAGAGAAGTAAAAAAAATAGTAAGAGCTAAAAAAAAGTAAATTCCGTAATCTAAAAGAAATTGAGAAACTTTTAGAAAAATTTTTGTTGTTAAAGGAAGTTCAACCCCAAGATTTTCAAAAACAGGTAAAAGTTTTGGGAAAAGAAAATAAACGACAATAATAACTACAACAAGCATTGTTCCAATAATAAAAGCAGGATAAATAAAAGAAGTTATCATTTTACTTCTTAATTTTTCTATTTTTCTAAATTCAATAGCAATTCTTTCTAAGTTTTCAACCAATTTACCAGTATATTCGCCAACTTTAATTACGGAAATAAAAAAATTATCCAATTTACTAGAAAATTTTTCTAAAGAGTTAGCTAAAAATTGTCCCTTTTCTATGTCCTCGATAACACTTTCTAAAATGTATTTTAAAGAAGCAGAATGTGTACTTTCTTTTAAAATAAGTAAAGCTTCTGAAAGATTAATACCACTTTTTAAAAGTAGAGCTAAATTTCTTGAAAAATTTATTTTATCTCCTAAGGTGATTCTAAAAATAAAAGGTTTTTTACTCATGGGTAACTCTTAAAACTTCTTCAATAGTAGTTATACCATTAATTACTTTTCTAATACCATCTTCAAGCATTGTTGTCATTCCTCTTTCAATAGCTTTTTCTTTTATTTCCGCTGAACTGCTTCTTTTTAAAATAAGTTCTCTAATTTCGTCATCGATAGTCAAAACTTCATAAACTCCTGTTCTCCCAAAATAACCTGTATTATTACAATTTTTACAACCTTCACCGTAAGAAACATTTTTAACATTTTTAAGTTCTGATAGGGTTCTTTGAGGTAAAAGTTCTTTTAAAGATTCAATCTCTATTTCTTTTATTTGTCTTTCTTTCTTGCAATATTCGCATATTTTTCTCACCAATCTTTGACCAATAACAACATTAACTGTGGAAGCTATAAGATATGGTTCAACTCCAAGTTCTAAAAGTCTGACAACAGCGCTTGGAGCATCATTAGTATGTAAAGTTGAAAGAAGAAGATGCCCTGTTAAAGCAGCATTAGCTGCTATGGCAGCTGTTTCATCATCTCTTATTTCGCCAACCATAATAATATCTGGATCTTGTCTTAAAATAGCCCTTAAACCTTTACCAAAAGTAAGATTTGTTTGGGGGTTAACTTGAATCTGAGTTACTCCAGGTATAGCATACTCAACAGGATCTTCGATAGTAATAATATGAACTCCTTCAGTATTTAAAACATTTAAGATAGTATAAAGCATTGTCGTTTTACCAGAACCAGTGGGTCCAGTAGCTAAAATCATTCCATAAGGACGCGAAATAGCTTTTTTAACTTCTTCTAAATCTCTTGGAGACAAACCCAAACTTTCTAAAGTAAATTTTTGTCCAGGGCTTACTAAAAGCCTTAAAATAGCATTTTCCCCATAATAAGTAGGCATAATAGAAACTCTCACATCAAAGTAATTATTATCATCTAAAAAAAATCTGAATCTTCCATCTTGAGCTGCAAAGTGTTCATCTATTCTTAAATTAGAGAGGATCTTTATTCTGGAAATAATTTCATCTCTTAGTTCGATGGGAATATTAAAAAAATTATGTGTGATGCCATCTATTCTATATCTCAAAACTAAAAATTTTTCTCTAGGCTGAAAATGAATATCTGAAGCTCTAAGATAGTAACCTAAAAGAATAGAATTTTGAACAATATCAACTACAGAAGCAATTTCCAATGGTTTTTTAATTTCTTCTTCTATTTTTAATCTGATCTCTTCAATAGTGTTTGTCATTAAAATTCAGTGCCTTCTTCTAAGACTTCTCCTAAGACAATTTCTGGATTAGTAGCTGCCTTTTCTAAGTTTTCTATTAAGGTAGCAAAAAGATCTTCAAACTCTGTTGGTAATCTTTTTCTCTTATAAGGATTAGCCCAAGAAATTATTTGTTGATAAACATAAGGATGCCATTTATCCATCTCTTTAAGCTTTTGAGCAATATCTCTCACCAAGGTATTAGCTTGAATGACTTTTTCTGCTCTTCCCTCCCTTGTCTTAATAGCATTTTCTAAAGGTTCATCTAAAAAGAAATCACATTTTTTTAAGATAGATTCAAAGGAGCTTCCCGAAAGTTTTTCTGCTTTTTCATAAGCTATTCCTAAAGTAACGTAATAAGCCTGCTCAATAGAATCAGCCATCTCTGGATCGGATTCTAACATTTGAGGATTTGTTTCCAAATATTGTCTATAAAGATTAATAGCTACATAAGATTTTTCTCTAATATTAAGTTCTTTTTCGATATTAAAGTTCATCATAAGCTGAGCCAGTCTTTCAGGCACTACAACAGCCGGAAGCTCTCTAATACCTAACTCTTTAGCTGCCAAGAACCTGTGTTGACCATCAATGATCATATAATTTTCACTTTCACCTTTCACAACTATAATAGGGACAATAAAACCTATCCTTTCTATAGAATTTACTAAGTGTTTGACGTGATAAGTACTTGGTTTTCTTTGATGTCTAACCACATAAAGCTTTTCAATAGGAATCATTCTTATTTCCAAATCCTGATTATGATAAGGATCTTTAAATAAAGCAGGTAAACCTTTTATTTCTTCTTTTTTTCTTCTGGGGCTCATTTTTAGGTTATAATTTAAATTAATTTTAAGACCTTTAATTACAATTTATATTATACAATATAAAAAATAGAAAATGAAAAACGAAATTTTGCCAATTTACTATTTAGATATTTGCCCTATTGACAAAAGGACTTCTTCATTAGAAGAGATATTAAATTATGGGATTTGTGAAAAAGATTTTCTTTTTTTCAAAAAAAGCCTTTGGGAAATTAAAGAAGAAAAATTAGATAGTAAATATTTAAAAGATTTTGCTGAAAATTATGAGGTTTATCAAAAGCTTAAATCCTACAAAGAGTTTTTCGAAAAAAATTTAGGTTTTCCTCCTTTTAAACTTAATCTTTATTGGGCTCAAAGAGTTTTAAAACATGAATCTTTTACTATTATCGCTCCTACAGGAATAGGAAAAACTACTTTTGGAGTTGCTATTTCACATTTTTTACCAGGAAAGGTTTACTATCTCGTACCTTCAAAAATTCTTTTAAATGAAATTGAAAGAAAACTAAATCTTATTAAATCAGAAAAGAAAATTTTAGTTATTAAAAAACCTCAAGATAAAGAAAAACTTTTAAATAATGAATTTGATATTTTAGTGACCACCTCAAATTTCTTACATAAAAATTTTGATCTTTTACCAAAAAATTTTTCTTTAGTTTTTATTGATGATGCTGATTCCCTTATAAGACAACCAAAAAATATTGATAAAGTGTTAAAATTAATTGGCGTTACTGAAGAAGAAATAAATAAAGCTTTAGAAATCATAGATAAAAAACGAAGAGCTAAAAATAGAGAGGATTATCAAGAGATAGAAAAACTTAATATTGATCAAAAGTCAAAAGGAATTATTGTTGCCGCTTCAGCTACTTTGACACCAAAAACTAAAAGAATTCAACTTTTTAAAGAAATATTAAATTTTGAAATAGGTTATTCTTCAACTTATTTAAGAAATATTGAAGAAGCTTACGTTTTAACAGAAAAAGAAAAACTTTGGCAAGAATCTCTTTTTTGGATAAAAAAATTAGGAAGCGGCGGTTTTATTTTTCTAAGCGATGAATATACAAAAGAAGATTTAGAAAATTATGTGAAATTTTTAGAAGAAAACGGGGTAAGGGCTATTTCTTACGAAAAATTTAATCCTAAAAATGTTCAAAAATTTCTAAATGATGAAATAACAGCTGTTGTTGGTTTTTCTAACATTAGAAATCCGCTTACCAGAGGAATTGATCTTCCTCAAAAAGTAAGATATGCTCTTTTTGTAGGAGTTCCTAAATTTATTATCTCTCTAAAGCTCTCCTACAGTCCTATGCAAATTTTCTTGATCTCTTTAACTTTAAGAGAATTTTTAGATGAAGAAAAAAAGAGTTTTGTTGATAAGAATTTAAGTTTTCTCAAAAAAATTTCTTATCTTAAGGAAGAAGATATTTTGGCTAATGAAAAATTAAAAGAAAGAATTGAACCTTTAAAGAAAATTTTTGAAGATTTAATTAAAGATGAAAGCTTTTTAAATAAAATTAGAGAACATCCTCGACTTGTTTTAGAAAAAAGAGAAGAAAATTTTTTTGTTATTGTTTCTGATGCTCGCGGTTATCTTCAGGCTTCTGGAAGAACTTCAAGACTTTTTCCTTTAGGTTTAACTAAAGGATTTTCCTTAATTCTTGTAGAAAATGAAAAAATTTTAAAACATTTGGAAGAAAAATTAAAAATTATTGGCTATCAAATCAAATTTAAAAATATAAAAGAAATAAATCTTGACGAAATTTTCAAAAAAATAGACGAAGACAGAGAAATAGTTAAAAAAGTTCTTCAAGGAAAAGAGGTGGAATTTAAAGACCCTATTGAAACTGCTTTAGTTATTGTTGAATCACCAACTAAAGCAAGAACTATCGCTAATTTTTTTGGTAGACCATCGAGAAGAATAAGAAATGGATTAAACATTTATGAAATATCTTTAGGTAACTTACATCTTAACGTTTGCGCGACGATGGGGCATTTTGTTGATCTAGTTTATTCTAAAGGATATTACGGCGTTGAAGTAAAAGAAAATGAATTTTATCCTTATTTTCAATTTATAAAAATCTGTCAAAATTGCGGCAGACATTTAGACTTTACAGAAAATATTTGTCCTGTATGCGGTTCAGAGAAAATTTTTACTAAAAAAGAACTTATAGAAAATTTACAAAAATTAGCAGAAGAAGTAAATAAGATTTATTTAGCTACTGACCCAGATTCTGAAGGAGAAAAAATTGCTTTTGATCTTTTTTCTTATCTTTATCCTTACAATCAAAATATTCAAAGAATTGAACTTCATGAAATTACGAGAGAAGAATTTATTAGAAGAATAAAAGAAGTTCGTGAGATTAATTTAAATTTAGTTAAAGCACAGCTTGTAAGAAGAATAGCTGATAGATGGGTTGGGCTTTATTTAAGCGAAAAAATACAAAAACATTTTAAAAATCTCAATCTTTCTGCTGGAAGAGTACAAACACCTATTTTAGGTTGGATTTTAGAAAGAAAAGAAAGAGTTAAAGAAAAAATATACAATTTAAATGTTATAAGTCCTGGCGGTAATTTTAATTTTACTTTAGAGGATAAAAATAAAGTAAATGAAATTAAAAAAGCATTTAAAGAAAATTCTCTCAAAATTAAAATAGTGATTAAAAGTTTAGAAGAAAAAACTCAAAACCCGCCTCCTCCTTATGAAACCAATTCCCTTCTTCGTGATGCTTTCAATTTCTTTAAGTTTTCTGCAGAAATGACAATGAAATTAGCTCAAGATCTTTTTGAGAGAGGTTTAATTACTTACCATCGAACAGATTCTTTCTATATCTCTGATTTTGGTAAATTCGTCGCCAAAGAATACTTAGAAAAAATAAATAAAGAAAACCTTTACAAACCCAGAAGCTATGGAGAGCCTGGAACTCATGAAGGTATTAGACCTACTAAACCTTTAGATGTTAATGATTTAATAGAAGAAATGGTAATTAGCGGAAGAAAAGATCTTACTTCAAATCACTTAAAACTTTATGGTCTTATCTTAAATAGATTTATAGCTTCACAATCTAAAGAGGCGCTTGTTTCTAAAGCAAAGGTAGAAGTCTTTTTAGGTGATCTCAAAAAAGAAGATGAGATTGTTTTAGAAATTAAGGATCCAGGTTATTTAGAGTTCTTTAAAAACCAAAGAGTAAACGAGGTAAAAGAAGGAGAATTTTTTGTTGATAACTTAAAAATTAAAAGAAGACCAAAGGTTTTTTATTTTTCCCAAGGAGAACTTATCGAAGAAATGAAATCAAGAGGTTTAGGAAGACCATCTACCTATGCTACTTTTATTCAAACTCTTCTTGAAAGAAAATACGTTATCAACAAATCTGGTTATCTTATCCCTACTTCATGGGGTGAAAAAGTTTATAATTATGTTAGAGAAAAATATCCTCTTTACACTGACGAAAACTTTACTAAAATCTTAGAAAAAAATATGGATGAAATTGAAGAAGGTAAATTAAACTATAAAGAAATTCTTAAAGAAATTTTTAATAATCTTTTCAAAAATGCAGGTTCTTGATCTTCAGAGGAAAATAAAAATTATTTTAAGAAAGTTTTTAAAACCAGAAGAATTTAAAGAAATAGAAAAAAAATTAAAATTTTTTTTAACTAAGGATGAATCTTTAGGCGACTATTCTACAAATCTTCTTTTTCTTTTAGAAAATCAAAACTCTCAAATCAAAGAAGCTCTTTTAGAAGAAATAAGAAAAAAATTTAAAAATTATTTTGAAAAAATAGAAATTGAATCTGGCTATTTAAATTTTTATTTAAGCGATTTTGTCCTTTTTAAAGATTTAAGAAATTTAATTAAAAAAAGAGAAAAGTTTTTTTATCGAAAAGGTAAAAAACAGAAAGTTATTTTTGATTATGTTTCTGCTAACCCAACAGGTCCTCTACATATAGGTAACATCAGACCTGCAGTTTTTGGTGATTTGCTTTCCAATTTTATGAAACTTTTAGGTTTTAAAGTCACCAAAGAATATTACGTTAATGACAGGGGCACGCAAATAGAAATTTTAGCTAAATCGGCTAAGGCTTTTTGTAATTTAATTCCTTTTGAAGAAAATTTTTACAAAGGTGAATATTTGGAAAAAATTGCTAATGAGTATAAAGAAAAAATTATTAAAGAAGACGATTTAGAAAAACTAGGTAAGTTTCTTGGTAATATTATTTTAGAAAGGATTATAAAAAAATCTTTAAAAAATTTAGGCACTACTTTTGATAATTTTTTCTTTGAAACTGATCTTTACAAAGATGAAAAATTCGTTCAAAAAATTCTTAAAATTTATGAAAAAAATGGACTTTTAGAAAAAAAGGGAAATGCTTTAATTTTATCTCTTACTAAAGTTGGAGAAACCAAAGATGAATATCTTATAAGAGATAATGGTAAACCAACTTATTTTTTATCAGATATTCTTTATCATGCTCATAAATTTTTTATAAGAAAATATAAGCTTCTTATTGATATTTTTGGCGCTGATCATCACGATCATGTAAGAAGATTAAAAAAAGCTTTGGAAATTTTGGGTATAAAAGAAAAAAATTTAAAAATTATTATTTACCAACACGTCCTTTTAAAAAGGGGTGATGAACTTGTCAAAATGTCAAAAAGAAAGGGCACTTATATTACTATTGATGATCTTTTAAGTCTTGTTCCCCGAGATATTGTTCGTTTTATGTTTTCTAGTATTACTCCAGAAGTAGTTTTAGGATTTGACCTTGAGTTAGCTAAGAAGGAAACCACAGAAAATCCTTATTGGTATGTAGAATATGCTTACGCAAGAATGAATAGCATTTTAGAAAAATTGAAAGAAATGAATTATCAAATAAAAATTAATATCGATCCTCAAAAAGCAGCAAGACATTTAATTAAAGATGAAGAAATAAAATCTTTAATGAGAAGTGTTCATAAATTTAATGATTTATCACAAATTATAGTTAAAGAATTTAAACCTAATTTATTTTATGAATTCCTTTTAGATTTCGCTAAAAAACTTCACCGTTTTTATGAAAATAAAAGAATTATTAAAGAAGAAATAGACAGAAGAGAAATCCTTTTCGTCAAAGTAATTTTAAATGTTTTAAGTTTTTGGCTTAAACTTATGAACGTAGAGCCCGTGAAAAAGATATGAAAGTTCTTGAGAAATCATAGCTATGATAAAACCAATTAGGAAACCAAAAAGAATATCTAATGGCCAATGAGAAAAGGAAAGTAAACTAAAAATTGCTATAAAGATGGAAATAACAAAAGAAAGAGTAAAGTATTTTAAACTTAAATCTAAAAGAAGAAAAGAAAAGGAAAAGGAAAGAGCTGTATGTCTTGAGGGAAAACTATCATTTTCTTCTAAACCTGGAAAATAATAAGAAATTGGTCTTACTTCAGGGAAATTTGTTTTTAAATAACTTACCAAAAAAAAGACAATAATAAAAGTTAAGAAAAACTTAAATAAAAAAAATAAACCAGACTCAACATCTTCTTTGATTTTTCTAAAATTTAAATAAGCAATAAATAAAATTTGGATTAAAATTAAAATATCTCTTAGAAAATTAAAATAAAGATAAAATTTAAGTACATCCATAAAATAATTTTAATAATGTTTAAAAAACTTTTCAACTATTTTTTTAAAAACATCGCTGAAGAACAAACCATTGTTAAGAATTATTTTTGGATTACTTTATCAAGGTTTCTTTCTAGTGCTTTTAGGGCTATTTTGGTTATTTTAAGCTTTCGAATTTTAGGACCAGAATTTCAAGGCAGTTTCTATCTAGCTATGAATTTTATGCTTATCATTTCTATTATTCCAGAATTTGGCATTGTCCCTATATTTATAAGAGAACTAAGTAAAAAAGAAAAGGAAGAAAGGGAAATTATAGGAAGTTTCCTTTCAACTTTTTTTGTTCTCTTTATTATTTCCCTGCCCTTAATTTTTTTAGGTAAAGAACTCTTAATTAAAGATGATTTAGCTAAAAAAATTATTACCGTTTTAACTTTATTTATCTTTTTTGATATTTTTAGGGAAATTCTTTTTTCTCTCTTTAGAGCTCAAGAAAAAATGGAACTTCAGGCATTAAGCCTTTCTTTAACTAATTTCTTCATTCTTATTTTTGGCATTTATTTTCTTTTTACTTATAGAAATCCTTTTCATCTTGCTTTTGCATATCTTTTGGGTTCTTTTTTAGGCTTTTTAATTACTTTTTCTATCTTAAAAGAAAAACTTATTTTTAACTATTTTAAATTCTTTAATTATCAAAAATCTTTAGAAATACTAAACCAAAGCTGGCCAATAGGAATAGCAGGTTTTATATTTTTACTTATAACTTACATAGACACTTTGATTTTAGGTCATTTTAAGACAACTTACGATGTTGGTATTTATAATTCTGTAGTAAAAATAAATGAATTTCTTTATGCTATACCTACAGCTTTAGCTATGGCTATTTTTCCAAAGGTTGTAAAAAAAATTAAAGAAAATGAAGAGGTTTTAAAAATTATTAATTTTGCCTTTAATTTTGCTCTTCTTTTTTCCTTACCTATGCTTTTTGGTATTTTTTTTCTTTCGAAAGATCTTATTTATTTTCTTTATGGAGAAAAATATTTCGATGCTAATTTAGCTTTAAAACTAATTAGCTTTTCTATTCCTTTTAACTTTCTTTTTCTTATTTTAGTTGATACTTTAATTGCTTTAGATAAAAGAAAAGAGCTTTTGAAATTTGACATTTTAGTTCTTCTAATTAATTTCATTTTAAATTTAATTTTCGTTCCAATTTTTTCTTATTTTGCTTCAAGTTTTATTACTTCTCTTTCCTCTTTTCTTTCTTTTATCTTTGGTTTTTATCTTATTAAAAAATATTTGCACATAAAAATTTCTTTAAATTTCTTTAACTATTTAATCTCTTCAAGTCTGATGATCATTTTCGTTTCTTTTCTTCCTTTACATTTTGTCTTAAAAGTTTTTGTAGGTATTTTGTTCTATTTTCTTTATCTTTGGCTTTTAGATGATAAAACCCTTAAAGAAATTTTAAAACCTCTTCAGTAACTTGTGATAAGTCTTTATTAGCGTTAATGACTATCCAAGAAAACTTTTTGGCATAATTTAAATAAGATTTTCTTGCCTTTTCTAAAACTTTTAATTTTTCATATTTATGCTTTCCCAATTTTATTCTCTTTAAAGCTAGTTTGGGATTTACATCAAAAATAAAAATTTTATCAGGATCTAAAAAGTTTCTTGCTCTTTTATCTATTAAAGAAAATTCTTCAAAACTAATTAACTTTTTTAATTTTCCTAAATCAAATTGATACACGTAAGAGGAAGGAAAGGATCTTTCCAGAATAACATTTTTTCCTTTTTTCAAAACCTTTTCTATTTCTAAATAAATATACCTCCTTTGTGATAAAAAAAGAAAAAACTCTGTCAGAGGATCTAAATTTTTTTTAGTAACTAATTCTCTTACAAAACTAAAATCTCCTTTATGTGGCGGTTCTTTAAAATAATAAGCTTTTAAAATTTTTGAAAAAATTTGAGCTTGGGTTGTTTTCCCTGAACCAGAAATTCCTTCAAAAAGAATGAATTTTCCTTTATTCTTCATCAACGACTATAACCCCCATCGACCTAGCTACTCCTTCAACAATTTTCATTGCTTTTTCTATATCCCTAGTGTTAAGTTCAGAAATTTTCTTTTCAGCAATTTCTCTTACCATCTTTTTAGAAATTTTACCAACTATTTCTTTTCCTGGTTCACTACTTCCCTTTTCTAATTTCAGAGCCATTTTAATAAGAGTGCTAATAGGGGGTGTACCAATTTTCATTTCAAAACTTTTATCTTCATAAATAGTTAAATAAACCGGAAACTCAATTCCTTCCATATCCTTTGTTTTTTGGTTAAATTCATTACAAAACTGAGCAATATTAATCCCGTAAGGAGCTAAAGATGGCCCCAAAGGAGGAGCAGGTGTTGCTTTTCCTCCTGGAATAATAAGTTTTAATTTGGCTTTAACTTTTTTATTTGTCATTTTATGATTTAGCTATTTGAAGAAAATCGACTTCTACAGGTGTTTCTCTTCCCATAACAGGAACTAAAATTTTAGCTTTTTGTCTTTCAGGATCTATTTCTATTATTTTACCCTTAAGGCCCTTAAAAAGTCCTTGAACAATCTCAACCATGTCACCAACATTAAAGTTTGTTTCTATTTTAGGTTCTTTCTTCTGCATTCTTGCAAAAATTTCCTCCATCTCTTCTTTAGTTACTGGAATAGGCGTAGAGCCAATACCAACAAACCCTGTTACTTTAGGTGTATTTCTTACGACATACCAAGATCTATCATCAACAATCATATCTACAAAAACGTATCCAGGATAAATTTTCTTCTCAACAAGTTCTCTTTTACCTCCTTTAATTTCCCAAACAAGCTCTTTAGGAACAATAGCTTGAAAAATTTTATCAGTGACATCAAATTCTTCTGCTCTTTTCATAATATTTTCAGCAACAATTTCTTCAAAACCAACCACTGTATGAATAATATACCAATTTCTTCCTAGGCTTAATCTTTGCTTAGGCATTTTTATTTAAGATGTAAAATCAAAAAAGTAAAAAGAGTGTCGACCAAAGAGAAAATAATCAAGAAAAAAATGCTAAAAAAGATAACATCAAAAGTTTTTCTCATAGTTTCATTAAAAGAAATAAAATTCATTTTTTTAACTTCGGTAAAAGTTTCTTGAAGATATTTCTTTACTTTATTTATTTTATCAAACATTATTTTTTAGGAGTCAAGACTAAATTTCCGTCGCTTTTTACATCTATAAAAACTTTTTGTCCGCTTTTTATTTTATTAGCAATGATTTTTTCAGCTAAAGGATCTAAAATGTATTTTTGGATAGCTCTTTGAAGAGGTCTAGCACCAAAAGCTTCATCAAAACCTTTTTCAATTAGAAGCTCTTTCGTACTTTCACTAAATTCTATATGGATATTTTTTTCTTCAAGTTTTTCTTTGACTTTTCTAAGTTGAATCTCAACTATCTTTCTTAGAACATCTTTGCTTAGAGGTTTAAAGATAATTATTTCATCAATTCTGTTTAGAAATTCTGGTTTAAAGAATTCTTTTAAAGCAGACATCACCCTCTCTTTCAAATTCTCCATTTCTGATTCTGAAACAGTAAAGCCTAAGGAACCTGTTTTTCTAAAAAGATGAGTACCCACATTTGAAGTCATAATAATGATAGTATTTTTAAAACTTACTGTTACTCCTTTACTGTCTGTTAGTCTTCCGTCATCTAAAACTTGAAGCAAAATATTAAAAACTTCGGGATGTGCTTTTTCTATTTCATCAAATAATATTAAGCTATAAGGTCTATATTTAACAGCTTCGGTAAGTTGACCACCTTCCTCATAACCAACATAACCAGGAGGAGAACCTATAAGTTTAGCTACTGAATGTGGTTCCATATATTCAGACATATCAATTCTAATCATAGCTTTTTCATCATTAAACATAAATTCTGCTAAAGCTTTAGCCAGCTCTGTCTTCCCTACCCCTGTTGGTCCTAAAAACATAAAAGAAGCAATAGGTTTATTTTCATCTTTAAGGCCTGCTCTAGCTCTTCTTAAAGCATTAGCAACTGCTTTAATAGCCTCATCTTGGCCAACAACTCTTTGACTTAAAATTTCTTCAGCTTTAAGAAGCTTTACTGCTTCGTTTTCCATTATTTTGCTTACAGGAATACCCGTCCATCTGGAAACTACTTGAGCAACATCTTCTTCGGTAACATAATCTCTAATGAAGGAATATTTAGATTTTTTAAATTCTTCTTCTAATTCCTTAATCTTTTTTTCTACTTGTGGAATTTCTCCATAAATAATCTCTGCTAGTCTTGTAAGATCACCATTTCTTTCAGCTTCTATTTCTTCGATTTTAAGTTCATCTAATTTTTTCTTTAACTCAAGATATTTTTCTTTTAAACTTTTTTCTGTTCTCCATTTAAAAGAAAGTTTTTCTTCTTCTTTTTTAAGTTTATTTATTTTATTTTCAAGAGATTTTAATTTATTTTTGTTTTTTGAATCAGCTTCTCTGGCTAAAGCTTCCCTTTCTATTTCTAACTTTCTTATTTCTTTTCTAATATTTTCTATTTCTGGTGGTAAAGTTTCTATATGAATTCTTAAAGAAGAACAAGCTTCGTCAATAAGATCAATGGCCTTATCGGGAAGAAACCTATTAGTAATATATCTTGCTGAAAGCTTAACTGCAGCGACGATGGCTTCATCAAGAATTTTTACACCATGATGAAGTTCATATTTTTCTCTTAAACCTCTTAAAATAGCAATCGTATCTTCTATACTTGGTTCATTAACAATTACAGGTTGAAATCTTCTTGCAAAAGCAGCGTCTTTTTCTATATAAAGCTTATAATCCCTAAAAGTAGTAGCACCAATGACTCTTAAATCTCCCTTAGTTAATGCAGGTTTAAGTAAATTAGCAGCATCAATAGCTCCTTCAGCGGCACCGGCACCAACAAGGGTATGCATTTCATCAACAAATATGATAAATTTATTTGGATTTAATTGAATCTCTCTAATAATTGCTTTTAATCTATCTTCAAATTCTCCTCTAAATTTAGATCCAGCAATCAAAGCTCCAATGTCCAAAGAAAGAATATTAACATTTTTTAAAGATTCTGGTACTTCTCCTCTCACTATTCTTTGAGCTAATCCTTCAACAATAGCTGTTTTCCCTACTCCTGGCTCTCCAATAAGAACAGGATTATTCTTGGTTCTTCTTGAAAGAATTTCGATAATCCTCCTAATTTCTTGCTCTCTACCAATAATAGGATCAAGTTTATTCTTTTTAGCTAGTTCAGTAAGGTTTACTGTATATTTTTCTAAAACTTTATATTTAGATTCTGGAAACTCATCAACAACTTTTTGTCCTTTTCTTAAATTATTTAAAATAGATTGAATTTTTTCTAAAGTAAGACCAAATCTTTCTAAAATAATCCTTGCTACTGATCTTACTTCTGCTAAGGCTAAAAGAAGATGCTCTAGAGAAGTAAATTCATCTTGCATTTTTTTAGTAAAGTAAAAAGCTCTATCTATCACTTGAGAAGCTTCGTTGCTTAAATAAATAGAAGCAACTTCTCCGGTAGAAAATATTCTCGGTATCCTTTCAAGTTCTCTTTCTACTACATTTAAAACAAGCTGAGGATTAATTTTAGCTTCATTAAAAATATCCTTTATTAAATCTTCACCAACAGTAATTACACCCCACAAGATATGAAGGGCTCTAATTTCATTATGATGAAGCTCCAAAGCTTTATCTTGAGATTTCATCAAAGCTTCCTGAGCTTTTAGAGTGAATTTGTTATTAGGTATCATTACTTTTATATTATATCACAAATTATGAGGCTTGTCACTTTTAAGAAGTGACTTTTATTTTAAGTCTTGCTTTAATATCATAACCTAAATTAATAATTATTTCGTATTCACCCTCTTTTTCAATTTTACCCTTAAGCTCTATCTGCGACCGAGAAATTTCTATGCCTTTTTCTTCTAAAGCTTTAATAATTTTTTCTTTTGTAACTGGATTAAAAATTTGTCCTTTTTCTCCTTTTTTAATCTTAAACTCTAAAACCAATTTTTCTATTTCTTCTTTTAAAGATTCTACTTTTACTTTTCTCTCTTCAATCTTACTTGAAAGAAGCATACTTTTAAGTTCTCCTTCTAATCTTTCTTTGGTTGCTAAAGTTACCTTACCTAAAGAAACTAAATATCTAAAATAGCCTGGTCTTACTTTTACTACTTCTCCTCTCTGCCCTAAATTTGGTATATCTTCTAAAAGTAAAACAGGAAGTTTTTTTTCTTTTTTTCTCTTTTTCATTTTTTAAATTTTATAAACCCCTTACGACCTCAATTCCTTTTTTAATAACAGGATCGTCTAATTCTGTTTTAATTTTTTCTTTTTCTATTTCTTTTACCTCAATATCAGGTTTTAAACCATTGCCTTCAAGTTTAACGCCATTAGGTGTTAACCAATAAGCAATAGTAATTTTAAGCATTTTTCCGTCTAATCTAAAAACTTGTTGGACACTTCCTTTACCATAACTTTTACTTCCTATAAGCTTAACGCCAAGATTGTCTCTTAAAGCGCCGGCAAAAATCTCTGAAGCTGAAGCAGAACCTCCATTTATAAGAACTACCATTTTCAAATTATTTAAATTACCAGGACCTTCAGATTTTATCTTAGAAACTGTTTTATCTCTTTTAAGCTCTTGTAAAATTACTTGTCCTCTTGGTAAAAATATTTCTGACATTTGAATAGCTACTTCAAGAAATCCGCCAGGATTATTTCTTAAATCTAAAATCCAATATTTAGCTCCTCTTTTCTGAAGCATTTTGTAGGCTTTAACAAATTCATTATAAGTTGTTAAATTAAAATTATTAATTTTGATATAACCAACATTTCCTGAAATCAATTTGTATTTAACCGCTGGAATTTTTATTTCTTCTCTGATGATTTCCAAATCTTTAGGTTCTAGCCATTCATCTCTATAAATAGTTAAAACAACTTTTGTACCTGGTTTACCTCTAATTTTTGTAACTGCTAAATCAAGCGGCATATTAGAAGTATCTTCACCATTAATTTTTAAAATTTTATCTCCAGGTTTAATTCCTGCTCTTTCTGCTGGTGTTCCTTCAAGTGGAGAAATAACAGTTAAGACACCATTTCTTATACCTATCTCCATACCTACACCGCCAAAAGAGCCTGACATATCTTCTTCAAAAATCTTAGTTTGGTTTTCATCATAAATTTCAGAATAAGGATCATCAAGAGATCTCAAAAGACCGCGAGAAGCTTCTAAAATTGCCTTTTCTTTATTTATCTTCTCAGGTTCAACAAAAAATTTATTCATTATTTCCCAAGTACGATAAAAGATTTTCATTTCTTCATCAGAAAAATAGAGATTTCCTTGATTAGCTAAAAGAAAATTTTGTCTATAACTATTAAAATTAAATAGAAGAAAAAAAAGCGCTAAAGGAAAAGTTAAAAGAAAAAAATTCTTAAATTTTTTCATGATTTATTTCAAAATAAAGGGAATAGTGATTTATAAAGAAAGAGTTAAAGAAAACGACGCTAATGTTTATATTTTAACAAAAAAAGACGGAATTCTAAAAATATACGTTCAAGGTCTTTTTAAAATAAAAAGTAAAAATCTTCCACTTCTTCAAATAGGTAATTATTTACAAGTTTTTGGCCTTAAAGAAGGAGATAATTTAAAACTTATTTCTGTATTACCCTTAAAAACCAGATATCTCTATTTTAAAAAATATTCTTATCTTTATCTTTGGAGTTTTTTTCTTCTAAAAAAAATAAGTCTTTTAGAAACAGATGATTTTATATGGAAAATATACAGCAATTTAGAAAAATTTATTATTAAAAAGAATTTTCCTCATTATCTTATTTTTCATCTTCTTAGAGTTCTAGGTTTTGAGCCAGAAATTTCAAGATGTTTTAAGTGCCAAAGAAAGTTAAAAAAAGAAATTTATTTTGACGGTAAACGGGCTCTTTTTTGTAAGTTTTGTAAAAAACCAGCTTATCAGAAAATACCCTATTTAGAATGGCTTAAAGCTCTAAAAATAAAATCGAAAGACAGGGTTCCCGACGAGGTTCCAAATTTCTTGAAAATTATTATTAAAACCTATTTTAAAAATTTGAAAAGACTATCTTAAAATTAAGTTTAAGATGAATGCTTTTTTAGAAGAGTTGGAAGGAGAATTGGAAAAGAAAGAAAGTAAAAGAAAGAAAGTTAAAAGAGGTATAGAATTTCCAAAGGAAGAAGAAAGTAAAGAAGAATTTGAAGAAGTTAAAAGTGGTTATATTAAAGTGCCGAGGTTTAGATTTGATTTTCAAAAAATTATTAATAAACTTCTCTTATTTTCTTTTTTTCTTTTTGTTTTAGTTTTTTCCGTTTTTGTTATTACCAATTTTTTATCTAAAAAACCTCCTCAAGAATTAAATTTCAACATTGTTGGACCTTTAGAAGTTAACTCTTTAGAGGAAAATGTTTTCAGTATTAAAATAGATAATTTTTCTCTGCAAGAATTAAGCGATGTTAATTTAAGTATTTTCTTATCTGAAGGTGCTTATTTTTTGGATAGCGAAGAAAAAGAAAGAGTTTTTGATCTAGGTGAAATAAAAAGTAACACATCAACAGAGATTTCTTTTAATCTCATTTTTCTAAATGAAGGAAATAAGAAAGAAAAAATTAAAGCTATTTTAAGATATAAACTTAAAACAAAACCTTATATTTTTGAAGATTCAAAAGAGTTTTCTGTTTTAGTAAAAAATTCTCCGCTTATCGTTATTGCTTCCTTTCCAGAAGAAATCTATACTCTTCAACCCTTTGAATCAAAAATCAGTATTTTAAATTCTTCTTTTGAAAATTTAAATGATATCAATATAAAAATAACCCCTCCACAAGAATTTGAATTTTTAGAATCTCAACCTCCTTCTGAAAATATGGAATGGAATTTTATAGAAATAAAACCAAAAGAAAAAAAAGAAATATCATTTTTAGGGAGTTTCAAAAATTCACCTCTTTTTCCTTTTTTTGATGCTAAAGTAAGTTTTAGTTGGCGAGGAAAAAGTTTTTCTTTGAGCCCCCAAACATTTAAGCTTTCTGTTAAAGAAAATCCTATAAAGATAGAAATCGTTTCTAATCCTCAAAGTGAAAGTGTAAATTTAGGAAGCTCTATTTCTTATACTTTAAAAATCAAAAATAAAGGGAATATTGTCTTAAGAGAAAATCAGGTAAAAGTGACCTTTAGTGATCTTTTCGATATTAAAAGCGTAAGATTTGGTAAAAATGCTTATTTTTCTTCTATAGATAATGCTATTTATTTTAACGGAAGATATGAACCTAAACTTTTAGAAATAAAACCCGGTGATGAAGTTAATTTAAATTTTTCTGCTCGTCTTTTTAATTCCTATCCTATTTTAGGAGAAAAAAATAAAAACTTTATTTCCAAAGTTTTCATAGAATTTAAAACTCCAAGTATCCCACCTCAAGTTAAATCTTTTTATACTAACGAATTTGTTATCAAATTAGAAGATACCAAAAAAATTATTGGTAAGTTTGAAATAGATAGTTTTCTTGTCTACAAAGATAAATTAATAGAAAATACAGGGCCATTCCCCTTAGAAAAGGAAATTCCTACTACTTTAACTTTACACTTTAAGATTAAAACTTTAGGAGAAGATTTTAAAGATTTTTACATTTCAGGTAAATTACCTCCATACGTAAATTTTACAGGAAAAGTTGCCGGAGATGCTTTAGGAGAAAATTTTTCTTATGACACTAAGACAGGAGAATTTTTATATTTCATTTCTAGTCTTCCAGCTAATTTAGGTTATACAGAAAAAGAAATTGATTTGGCTTTTCAAATTGTTGTTTTGTCTCCAGCTAATTTGGATCCTCGATATTTAGAGCTCATACCTTCTTTTGGTTATAAAGTTACTAGTGTTTTTACCAATACCAATTTTACTGGCTCTACACAAAGTATTAATGCTAGCGAAATTATTTATGAATTAAAATAATAATAACTATGAAGGATTTAGAAAAAATAATTCCCATTTTAAAACAAAGAGGTTTTGTTTTTCCTTCTCAAGAAATTTATGGAGGATTTAAAGGAGTTTATGATTATGGACCTTTGGGAGTTCTTTTGAAAAATAAAATTAAAAATTTATGGTTAAAAGATGTTGTTTTTAGAAGAGAAAATATTTTTCTTATTGAATCAAGCATTTTAGGTTTAAGAAAAGTTTATGAAGCTTCTGGTCATTTAGAACATTTTCATGATTTACTTATTGAATGTAGAAGTTGCCATCAAAGATTTAGAGCAGATCACCTTTTTGAAGGAGAATATGGAGAAGTTAGTTATAGAGAAGGTAAAGCACTCTGTCCTTTGTGCCAAGGAGAAATTACAGAAGCAAGAACTTTTAATTTAATGTTTAAAACTTACATTGGTCCTGTCGAAGAATTGGCTTCTGAAGCTTATTTAAGACCAGAAACTGCTCAAGGTATGTTTTATAACTTTAAAAATATTTTAAATTCAATGAGGACAAAACTTCCTTTTGGTATCGCCCAAATTGGTAAAGCTTTTAGAAATGAAATTACTCCTAAAAATTTTCTTTTTAGAATAAGAGAGTTCGAACAAATGGAATTAGAATTTTTTGTTAAACCGGAAGAGGCACCTAAGTGGTTTGAATATTGGGTTGAAGAAAGATTTAATTGGTATCTAAAATTAGGATTTAAGAAAGAAAACTTGAAAAAATATGTTTATCCTAAAGAAGAATTAGCTCACTATTCAGATGCTACTGTTGATATTTACTATAATTATCCCTTTGGTTTTAAAGAACTTGAAGGAATTGCTAATAGAACCAATTATGATTTAAAAAGACATTCTGAATATTCTGGAGAAGATTTAAGTTATTTTGATGAAGAAAAAAAAGAAAGATATTATCCTTATGTGATAGAACCTTCAGTCGGTGTAGATAGACTTCTTTTTGCAGTTTTTGTAGAATTTTATGATGAAGATGAAATTGACGGTGAAAAAAGAAATGTTTTTAGATTTCCTCCATTTTTAGCACCAATAGAAGTTTGCGTTTTACCTTTATTAAGTAATAGAGAAAATTTAGTTAAAAAGGCTGAAGAAGTTTATAAAGATTTAAAGAATGATTTTATTTGCGTTTATGATGATTCTGGTTCAATCGGTAAAAGATATCGAAGACAAGACGAAATCGGTACTCCTTTTTGCTTGACAATAGATTTTCAAACCTTAGAAGACAATACTTTAACAATAAGAGACAGAGACACAACCAAACAAGAAAGAATAAAAATTGAAGAAATAAAAGATTACTTGAAAGAGAAATTAAAGTTTTAATTTTTTCACTAACTCATCAGGGTCAACTTTTATTTTAGGTAATTTAGGCCAGGTGTCTATTTTAACATCTTTATCTTCATAAATAATCCTTTGTTGATTCTTTTCCTTTTATTATTTTGCAGAAAATACAATTTTTCATTTGTGGGCGGGAGAGGACTCGAACCTCTAACCTTCGGCACGTCAAGCCGACGCTCTAACCAGTTGAGCTACCCGCCCCTTTTTCTTCAAAAAATTTTTTTATTCTTGAAACTAAATCATCTAAAGAAACTTTAGCTTTAACAAAGTATTCAATAGCTCCCAAATTAATTCCTTTATCTATGTCTTCAGGTTGTCCTAACTGAGAAACAATTATTATTGGTATCGATTTTAAATTGGGATCTTTTTTAAGATCCTCCAAAAATCCAAATCCTGTCTTTTTAGGCAAAATTATATCTAACAAGACTAAATCTGGCAATTCTGTAATTATTTTTTGAAGACCTTCTTCTCCATCACTGGCAGTAACAACTTCAAAGCCTTCTTTTTTTAATTTTTTTTCTAAAGCTAACCTTAAAAAATTGTCGTCTTCTATAATCAGAATTTTAGGCATTTTATTAAATCTTTAGAATCTTAACGTTTCGGGTATTTTTAGAAAGAACCTGATTAAGGGATCAGCTTAGAAAAATTTGATCAAGACTTTTAAACAGATTTGGTCCATCGCCAGCTTCCGCTAGCGATACCTTGTTACGACTTAGCCCTGGTCATCACCCCTACCCTAATCCTACAAACGTAGGACTTCAGGTAGAGATGACTCCCCTGACCTGACGGGCGGTGAGTGCAAAGCCCGAGAACGTATTCACCGCGGCATCGCTGATCCGCGATTACTAGCGATTCCGCCTTCACGGAGGCGGGTTCCAGCCTCCGATCCGAACTGGGCCGGGCTTTTAGGGATTAGCTCAGCCTCGCGGCCTCGCAACCCTTTGTACCCGGCATTGTACCATGTTTGCCGCCCTGGGCATAAGGGCCACGCGGACCTGACGTCATCCCCACCTTCCTCCTGGGTAGACCAGGCAGTCCCCTGTGACACGTGTAACACAGGGTAGGGGTTGCGCTCGTTGCGCCACTTAAGGTTACGGCTCACGCCACGAGCTGACGACGGCCGTGCAGCACCTGTGCTAGCCTTCCAGGCAGAGCCTGGATTCCTTCTCCTTTCGGAGAAGGCATTAAGACTAGCATGTCAAGCCCAGGTAAGATTTTTCGGTCACTCTCGAATTAAGCAACATGGTCCACCGCTTGGTCGGGCTTCCGCCTATTCCTTTGAGTTTCGGCCTTGCGGACATACTCCCCAGGCGGGGTGCTTAACGCGTTAGCTTCGCCTCAGAGAGGGTCGACTCTCCCCAAAGCTAGCACCCATCGTTTACGGCCAGGACTACCCGGGTATCTAATCCGGTTCGCGCCCCTGGCTTTCACGAGATCAGCGTCAGTACTGCCCTAGCCAGCTGCCTTCGCCTTCGGCGTTCCGGTCGATATCATCGGATTTCACCCCTACACCGACCGTTCCGCTGGCCCCTGGCAGACTCTAGGAACGCAGTATTTACCCCATTCACCGAGTTGAGCTCGGTGACTTTTAGGGTAAACTTACGTTCCCGCCTTCTCGTCCTTTACGCCCAGTAAATCCGGGTAACGCTGGGGACCTTCGTCTTACCGCGACTGCTGGCACGAAGTTAGTCGTCCCTTATTCCTGGGGTACTGTCACTCTGAGGTTTTGCCTCAGAGATTCCTCCCCCAGAAAAGCCGTTTACACCCCGAAGGGCTTCTTCCGGCACGCGGCGTCGCTGGGTCAGGCTTTCGCCCATTGCCCAATATTCTCGGCTGCTGCCTCCCGTAGGAGTAGGGCCCGTGTCTCAGTGCCCTTGGCGGGGAACACCCTCTCAGGCCCCCTACCGGTCATAGCCTTGGTGGGCCATTACCCCACCAACTAGCTGATCGGCCGCGCCCCTCTCCTGCACCGCCTAAGATTTAATCTTAGGCTTTACCCGTCAGATCTTATGATCTAACGGGACCATCGGGTATTAGCTCCAGTTTCCCGGAGTTATCCCCGTGTGCAGGGTGAGTTAGGCACGTGTTACTGCCCCGTTCGCCACTCAGCACCTCTTTGTAAGAAAACTTACAAAGAGGCCTGCGTACGACTTGCATGCCTTATCCACGCCGCCAGCGTTCACCCTGAGCCAGGATCAAACTCTCCTAAGAATCCCATTAATCAGGTTCTTTCTAAAAAACCCGAAACGTTAAGATTCTAAAAAAAATTTTTAGAGAACCGTAAAAACCTTCAAATCAACAGATTTACAATTCTATTATAACTAAAAAGAAAAAATAAGTCAACATTTATCTTCCTAAACTCTGCGTTGAAGTTGAAGAAGTTGTTATATTTTGCTGGCTTTGTGGCTGATTTTGAGGCGCTAAAACTCTTGTTTTATTTTTTATAAAATCTATTAATTGAGAATCGTCTTTTAAATAAGTCCAAAAAATAACTTTTTGGGGATTAAAATAAATAAAATCTTGCGGTCTCCAAACAGCATCTGAAAATCTTTGTAAAGATAAATTACCATCTTGGCTCACATTAACAAAAACAGGATGAGAAATTTTGTATGGATTAAATAAACTTCTCTCTCCGAAATAAATATTTCCTCCTTCAACTACTATCATTACATATTTTGGTTTAAAAATATTTGTAAAAGAAAAAACTAAAAGAAGTCCAACTAAAAAACCAGAAATTATAGAAAAACCAAGATAAAGATAATTTTTCCTCATTATTACTTTTTCTCTTCCTCTTTAGAAATTTCGACCTTTATCTTAAGTTCTTTAAGTTGCGCTTCATCAATTTCACTTGGTGCATTCATCATCAAATCTCTTCCTTCTCCAGTCTTAGGAAAGGCTATAACTTCTCTGATATTAGGTTCTCCTTCTAAAATCATCATAATTCTATCTATTCCTGGAGCTATTCCACCATGAGGAGGTACTCCAAAGCTAAAAGCTTCTATTAAATGTCCAAATTTTTCTAAAACCTTTTCTTTTGGATTTCCCATCGTTTCAAAAACTTTAATTAAAACATCAGGATCTGTAGTTCTTATACTTCCTCCGCCTATTTCATAACCATTGCAAACAAAATCATACTGCTCGCTAAGTAAAATTTCTGGAGAGGTTTCCAAAGCTTTAATAAGTTCATCTTTATCCTTACTTCCATCAGGAAGTTTAGGTTGAGTAAAAGGATGATGAACAGCATCCCATCTATTTTCAGTTTCTTTCCATTCAAACATAGGAAAATCAATAATAAAAGCAAAAGCTAATTCATTTGGATTATTGGGATCTTTTCTTAAATCAGGTTTATCGCTTCCGTAAATTCTCATTGCTTCTTCATAAGTTAAACGAGGGAAAGGAACTTGAGTTATTTTTTTATGAGGATAAAGAGTTTCTACCATTTCAATAAACATTTCTTCTATAAAATTCAAAACATCATCTCTGGTTACATAACTCATTTCTATATCAAGTTGAGTAAATTCTGGTTGTCTATCACCTCTTGGATCTTCATCCCTAATACATCTAGCTATTTGGAAATATCTTTCAAAACCTGAAACCATAAGAAGCTGTTTGTATTGTTGTGGCGATTGTGGCAAAGCGTAAAATTTACCTGGGAAGAGTCTGCTGGGAACAACAAAATCTCTTGCTCCTTCAGGTGTAGATTTAGTAAGCATAGGTGTTTCTATCTCTACAAATCCTCTAGCATGAAGATAATTTCTAAAAAAGAGTAAAACTTTATTTCTATTAATTAAATTCTTTTGAAGTCTTTTCCTTCTAAGATCAAGATAACGATATTTAAGTCTTAAAGCTTCATCAATTTCGTAACCATCTGTGCTAACATCAAATGGCAGTGGTTTTGCTTTAGAAAGAACTTCTAATTTTTCTATTTCAACTTCAACTTTACCTGTTTCTAAATTTGGATTAATCAAATGTGGCTCTCTTTCTTTTACTTTACCTTCAACTTTAACAACGCTTTCAGGTTTGACTTCTTTAGCTAAAGAAAAATAAGGATTATTTGAATTTATAACAAGCTGAATAATACCCGATCTATCTCTCAAATCAAAAAAAATAATTTTTCCGTGATCTCTCACCGATTCAACAAAACCATAAAGCTCTACCCTCTCGCCTACCAAATTTTTACATTCTACGTTCCATATTTTCTTCATCTTTAATCAAATTATAGTATAAAAATAAATTTTTTGCAATAAAATTTTTAAAAAGAACCATGACAAGAAAAATCAAGTTAAGTTTATTAGATAACCTTTCTTACTTAATTTTAACTGCTTTAACTTTTGCTCTTTCTCTTAACTTTTTTTATCATCTTCTTAATTTAAAAAATTTTGCTTTTCTAGATTTTTTAATCATTTTTTTAAGTCTTCTTTTATACTTTACATCTAAATTAAAAGAAGATAAAACTTTTAATTTTCAAAACATCTATAAAAATTTAAAACAAAACAAAATAAAGTCCTTGTCTCCAGAAATAATACGCCTAGGGAGTGCTTATGGTTTTTCAATATCGCTTTTCTACTTCCTCTCAAATTTTTTCCCTAATTTTTTCTCTTCCTTTATTATCAAAGAAATGGGCTCTTTATTAGAAAATACTTATTTTGATTTATTTTTGGACATTTTAATAGTTATTCCCTTAGTTTTTGCTTTTCTATTTTTGTTAATACCTTTATATTTTATAATCACTTTAATTTTTTACTTTCTTTTCTCACCTTTTACCTCAAATTTATCTATCTCTCACTTTCAAAGGGTAAAAGAAATATTTAGTAATCTCTTTTTTAAAAATAAATCCGAAAATTTAAAATTAAATTTTGTGGATATTTTTATACTTTTTATTTCTCTTTTTATCAGCTTTTTTATCCTCTTTTATTTTTTAAACTTTCTTTTTCTTAAGCTTAATTTAGATCCTCACAAATCTCTTTTAGATAACTTAAAATATCTTTTGGAAATAATAAAAATAAAAAAATTAATTTCTTTTCTTTTGCCGATTCCGCTTTACATCTTTTTTAAACTTCTTTTCGATGAAAAAACAAAAAGAGAAATAGGCTTAAAAAATAAAAGTTAATTTATTGGATAAAAACCAAGAAATTTGTATCTTTTAACTAATTTTTTAAATTCTTTTAAAGCATCTAAAACCCTATTCAACTCCTTTTTAGAAAACTCAAAATCAATATAAAAAACATACTCAAAAGGCTTGCCTTTAATTGGCCTTGATTCAATCTTAGTAAGATTAATACCATTTTCTGCAAAAGGTTTTAAAGATTTATATAAACTCCCTGGTATATGAGGTAAATAAAAAATTAAACTTCCTTTATTTAATTTTTTTAAATTTTTATTTTCTTCCCTGCTTATAATTAAAAATCTTGTGAAATTATTTTTATCATCCTCAATATTTTCTTTTATAATTTCTAAACCGTAAATCTTTGCTGCTTCTTTACTAGCTATACTTCCCAAACTAATATCTTTAAGCTCAGCAACATATTTTGAAGAACCAGCAGTATCTTTATAACCAACTTTTTCTATCCACGAATATTTTTCAAAAAATTTTTGACATTGCTCTAAAGCTTTAGGATGGGAAAAAACTCTCTTTATCAATTTAATTCTTTTTGAAAAAGGAAGATTGGTTTTGATTCCTAAAAGATGATGTTCTATTTTTAAACTAATTTCACCGTAAATTTTTACATTGTAAATATTCAAATTGTCATAGTTTTCATATATAGAGCCTGCTAAAGTATTTTCAATAGGAACTATACCATAATCAGCCTTTTTATTAACTACTAATTCAAAAATTTTTTTAAATTCATCAACAGAAATAAATTTGTTTCTCCTCCCAAAAAACTTTATACCTGCAAGCCAACTAAAAGCCCCTGGTATTCCTTGATAGGCTATTTTTTTATTTAACATAGGTTAGCCAATTTTTATATCTTTTATCTTCACCTCTTACTATTTTTTTAAAAGTTTCTCTTAAAAATCTTGTTATTTCTCCTTCTCTGCCTTTATTAATTAATTTATTATTAACTTGGCCAATAGGAACTATTTCAGCAGCCGTACCTGTAAAGAAAGCTTCATCAGCATTTAAAAGTTCATTTAAAGTTAAATCTTTTTCTATACATTTAAAATGATGGTCCTTAGCTATCTTGATCACGCTATCTCGAGTAATCCCTGGTAAGATATTGCCTAATTTTGGAGTATAAAGAATTTTATTTTTTACTATAAAAATATTTTCTCCGGATCCTTCAGCAATAAAACCTCTATAATCTAAAAGAAGAGCTTCATCGTAACCTTTGTCATGCGCCTCGATAGTCGCTAAAATTGAATTGATGTAATAACCACAAACTTTTGAAGAAGAGATAACAGATTTGGGATGAAGTCTTATATATTTAGAAACTAAAACTTTTACTGGTTTCTCTCCTAAATAAGCACCAAAAGGAAAAGCTATGATACTTACATTTACAGGATTTTTTCTAGGATCTAAGTTTATTTTACCTTCTCCCCAAAAAGCAATAGGTCTAATATAAGCATCTTTAAGTTTGTTTACTTTAATAACTTTTAAAACGCCATCTATTATTTCTTTCTTAGAAAAAGGAATTTTAAGATAAATAGATTCTGCTGAATTAAAAAGTCTTTCTATATGTTCTTTAAGCCTAAAAACAGCAGGTTTCTTACTTACAGTTTCATAGCTTCTAATACCCTCAAAAACTCCTCCACCATAATGAAGAGTATGAGTTAAAACATGAACTTTTGCTTTATCCCAATCAACTAATTTTTTATTAAACCAAATTTTCATTTTAATAATTTTTCAAAATTTTATCTAATCTTTCTTTATCATAACCTATTATAAATTCATAATCTCCATCATCATAAATTATTTCTGTTACTGGAACACCCATTTGCCCAGTTTTTTCAACCATTTCTTGAGCAGCTAAAGGATTTAGATCAACAAGTAAGTATTCGTAATTAATACCTCTTAAATCTAAATAACTTTTTTCTGCTTTGCAGTAAGGACAGGTAGTTGTTGCATAAAGTTTAATTTTAGATATTTTTCTTTCGCCTGCTCCGCTAATTTCATCTATCATCTTTTTATAGAAATTTTCAATCTCTTCTACCTTATTTTTATCTTCAATAAATAAATTTAATATTTCTGGATTTAATATTCCAACACTTGTTTCCCCGTTTTCTTCAATTATTACTAAATGAAAAGGAATAAAAATAAAAGCTTCCTTACTCGTTTTTAAATTCTTAAGAAAATTAGGTAAACCAAAACTTACTAAAACAATGCCGCTTTCTTTATAATCTTTCTGTCCCAAAATCTCCACACTATTTTTTTCTGCAAATTCTTTAAATCTTTCTAAAATTTCTTCCTTAATAAGTTTTGACTTTCTAAAATAGGCAAGTTTCATTTAATTAAATTATAGCACATTCTTAAAAAAAAATCATTTTAGCTTTTCGATTTTTAATTTCAAATCATAAGCAACAATTCCAAAGGCAATAGCTACATTTAGAGATTCTTTTTTGCCAAACATCGGTATTTCTAAAACATAATCGCATTTTTCCAAAATTTTTTTATTTAAACCTCTAACTTCATTTCCCAAAATTAAAATAAAATCAAATTGAGGCTTAAATTCATAATAAGGAATTGACTTTTCACTTTGCTCTAAAGCAATGATTTTAAATTTTTCTTTTTTTAATTTTTTCAAAAGATAATTAATATTTTTATAACTTTGCCAAGAAACATATTTTTCTGCACCCAAGGCGGTTTTTTCAATTTTTTTATCTTTAGCTGGATTAGGAGTATAACCTGTTAAATAAATCTTTTCAACCCCTACAGCATCAGCAGTTCTAAAAATTGATCCAACATTATAAGCGCTCCTAATGTTATGTAAAATAACTAAAAATTTCATTTTTTGTTTTATAATTTTATTATAGGTCGTTATTAAAAAAGAAAATTAAAAAATGAAAAAGCTAATTTTAATCCTCGCTTATCTTTTAGTTTTCTCTTTATTTGTCTTAGCACAAGAAACAACAACTCCAACATCCACGCAGCAATCAACCACAACGCCATCAACAACTACTCCACCAGCAGCAACATCAACTCCTCATAAAGGAAAAGAGGTCGATCTTGCTTGTGTGAAAAATGCTGTTGAGAAAAGAGAGAATGCTTTAAAAACAGCAAGAGAAACATACTTTAATAAGGTGATGCAAGCTTACGAAGCTAGAAAATCAGCTCTTTTAGATGCTTGGACTCTTCAAAATCATAAAGAAAGACAAAAGAAAATTCATGAAGCTTGGAAAAACTTTAGAGAAAGCGTAAGATCAGCCTGGTTAGAATACAGAAAAGAACACAATCAAATCTGGAAAACATTTGTTCAAGAAAGAAAAAACTGTAAAGCTAATCCAACAGGTGAAAATCCTGGCATTGATTTAAACTTTTAAAA